>Ga0136644_10003274_pt1 | contig 12159 bp, 8 predicted proteins | sample C_130820_EF_Meta_FD_94780 | JGI IMG/M metagenome (GOLD analysis project Ga0136644, IMG submission 94780) | Freshwater microbial communities from Lake Croche, Canada to study carbon cycling - C_130820_EF_MetaG (v2) (version 2) | ecosystem: Environmental > Aquatic > Freshwater > Lake | place: Lake... | reverse complement strand
CCAAGTGGTCGCCGCGCCCGATGTTGGTCACCACCGCGACGTCGCAGCGGTCGAAGGCCAACCCTTCACGGAGCATGCCGCCACGGGCGGTTTCCAGCACCGCCGCGTCGACTTCAGGGTGCGCCAGAACACTGCGGGCACTGCGCGGTCCGCTGCAGTCACCGGTGTCGATGCGCGCGCCGTTGACCCAGACCCCGTCGGTCCCGGTCATTCCAACCCGACGCCCAGATTGATTCAGGAGATGAGCGATCAGGCGCACGGTGGTCGTTTTGCCATTGTTTCCGGTTACCGCAACGACCGGAATTCGGCCGTCGTCGCCGGGTGGAAACAAGGCGTCGATCATGGCTTGGCCAACCGGCCGTGAGGAACCTGCCGAGGGGTCCAGGTGCATCCTTAAGCCAGGGGCCGCATTGACCTCGACGATGCCTCCGCCCTGTTCTTCGAGGGGCTTTTCGATCGTCTGGCAGACCACGTCGATACCGCAGATGTCCAGACCCACCATGCGCGCTGCCGCGGTGGCACAGCGCGCGACCTCAGGGTGCACGATGTCGGTGACGTCCGTGGCGGTGCCGCCCGTGCTGAGATTGCAGTTGTTGCGCAACACGACACGGGTGCCCGCGCTCGCAATTGAATCGAGCGTAAGACCCTGTTTCGCGAGGGTCGCAATGGCCAGCGCATCCAGCGGGATACGGGTGAGGGAAGTCGCGTGACCGCTGCCGCGGCGCGGGTCACGGTTGACTTCATCCACCAGTTCGCGCACCGAGCGAAGGCCGTCCCCGAAGACTTGGGGTGGATCGCGTCGGGCCGCAGCGACCAAGCGGCCTGCGACCACCAGCAGCCGGAAATCAAAGCCGGGCAGAAAGCGTTCGACCAGCACGTCGCGGCGTACGGCAGCCGCGGCCTCGTAAGCCGCTTCGATCTCTTCCCGGGTCGTGAGGTTGACCACGACGCCCTTGCCTTGATTGCCGTCTCGTGGCTTCACCACGACGGGTAATCCTATCGATTGCGCAGCGCGCCACGCATCCTCTGCATCGCCCACCTGTCGGCCAGCCGGCACGGGAATGCCCGCCGCGTCGAGCAGGCGTTTGGTGAGTTCCTTGTCTTGCGCGATGGCTTCTGCGATCGCGCTCGACTCACTCGTTTCAGCGGCCTGGATATGACGCGCACGGCTACCCCAGCCGAGCCGCACCAGGCTGCCGTCGGTGAGGCGGGTGTGAGGAATGCCCCGCGCGGTCGCGGCCCCGACGATTGCGGCGGTGCTCGGCCCGAGCCGTTGTTCCTCGTCGAGCTCGCGCAGTTGGGCAACCGCCGCCTCAAGCGTAACGCTTGAGTTCGTCAGGATCCCGTGCAAACACTGCTGGGCAAGTTCGAGCGCCAACTCGCCAACGGCTTCTTCTGCGTACTGAAAAGCAATCAGGTAGGTGTGATGGTCTGTGGTCGTCCGTACTTGGCGAAACGCGACCGCGCAACCGGCGCGAACCTGTAGCGCCAATGCGATCGCGCTCAGAGCCTGCGCACAATCACCCGCAGCGTGTCCCAGGCGAGCGAGCTCGTCGCACCGCGCGAGCTCGGGGAAGCAAGCGTGCAGGCGAGCGCCCCAGTTGCCCGATTCCGCTCGCATCGTTGCCGGATCGCACTGAACCACCGCCTCGATGGCAGTGCAGGGTGCCCAAACGTTGGGGCCGCGCAGAGCGCGTACACGGGTGACTTCCATCAAACAATCTCAGACCAGAAAAGGGTTGCCTGCGGGCCGAGCAAGGTGCTGCGCAGTTGCGCTGGAGAAATCCCCAGCGCCCAAGCGGCAGCGGCAGCGGCGGTCAAGACGGCGGTATCCGGGCCAGCGCTCGGACAAGGCCCGAGCGTGATTTCGCTGGATCCCTGGGCAAGAACGAGCAGGCCGTCGCGGACGAAGCCCGCACGCCCCCCCGCCGCGAGGTGATCGACCAGCGCCGGGGTCTCCCAGACTTTGGCAAATAGCAGGACCTCGCCGTCGCAGAGTTCCATCATCCGCAGCGCAATGGGGTCTTCGGCATCCAGAACTGCAGCCCCACTGGGCAAGACCACGTCAATTTGGGTCCGCAAAATCCGTAACGCTGCGTCAGCGTCAATCTCGGTCGGGTTCTCGATCGATTTCTCGCGCTGGAGTTCGTGGCCCCCGATGACGATGCCAACCTGACACCGGTCGTAGGAGAGGCCGGCGCTGAGGATGGCTTGATGATCGGTTTCGATGACCGCCGCCTCGACTTCAGGATTAATCAGTAAACGCTGCCCGTTCGACCACGGCAGTGCGGGGCTTGCGGAGAGCTTGCGTTGGTCGATCCAGAGACCGTCGGCACAAGCCAGACCCGTGCAGCGGCCGTCGCTGCGCAAGAGCGCAGCCAAGGTCTTGGCAAGGACGGTTCGCTCGCGGCCACCGGTGACCCCAATGATCGGGATTCGGCTGTTTTCGTCGGCAGCGAAAAGATGATCGATGATTGCGCGCCCGACCGGTTGCGGCTCGCCTCGGGCCGGCTTGAGGTGCATCAGCAAACCGGGGCCCGCATTGACTTCGACGATCGCGGCTCCTTGCTCGGCTAGAGGGCGCCCGATGTCTTGGGCAACCAGATCGACGCCGGCGATATCAAGGCCAACGATGCGCGCGGCCAAGCAAACCTGGGCGGCGACTTCGGGGTGTACCTGCGCCGTAACATCAATCGATACGTTGCCATTTCGCTGAATCAAAACCGCTTGGTCGCGGGTCGGTATTGCCTCGGGGGACAGGCCTTGACGCGCCAGCTCCATTTCGGCTGCTGAGTCGATCCGAACCCGGTTGAGCGGGTGATCCTCGGTCGTCCCGCGTCGTGGATCAGAATTCAGCTGGGTCTCGATCAGGCAACGCACCGAAGAACGTCCGTCGCCGATGATCCATGCGGGTTCGCCTCGCGCGGCGGCGACCACCTTACCTCCGACGACCAACACGCGGTGCTCATCGCCGGTGATGAAGCGTTCGACCAAGACCCCACTACCTTCCTCCACCGCGATTTTCCAGGCTGCAGCGACCTCGGCGGCGGTGGTGAGGTTGGTGAAGACGCCGCGCCCATGGTTGCCATCGCTGGGCTTCACAACGATCGGCAAGCCAATCTCTTGCGCGGCTGTCCAAGCCTCGTCGGGGCTGTTAACCAGCTGACCTTGGGGAACCGGAACACCGCACTGCGCCAACAGCCGCCGCGTCAATTCCTTGTCGCGCGAAATGCCCTCGGCGATCGCGCTGGTGCGGGTGGTTTCTGCGGTCCAGATGCGTCGCTGACGGGCGCCGTAACCGAACTGGATCAGGTTGCCGTCGTTGAGCCGGATCATCGGAATTCGGCGCTCGTCGGCCGCTGCCGCGATCGCGGCCGTGCTGGGCCCCAGCCATTTGTCTTCCGCGCAATCGCGCAGGGATTGGATCGCGGCAGGCAGGTCAAACGCTTCGCCTGCCATGGCCGCCAAAACGAGATCGCGCGCGAGCTCCAACGCGAGCCGCGAGACCTCGGGTTGCTGGGCCTCGATCACAACCCGATAGACGCCGCGCCGGTCGCCGTCGCGGGCACGACCGAACCCCGCCGGCACCCCCACCAGACCGAGGAGCTCCAGACTAACGTGTTCCAGGATGTGCGCTGGCCAAGTTCCCTCGTGGAGTCGCTGCAGGAAACCGCCCCGAACGCCCGGGCTACAACGGTGTTCAACGAGCCCCGGTAGCCATTCTTGCAGGCGTTGTGCAAAACCCGGCAAGGTGTTCGAGGGACACTCTTCGAGCGTCCCGATGTCGACTTCGACCTCCAGCGCTGGGCAGTAAGTCCACACATTGGGCCCGCGCAATACGATCTCACTGAGAAATTCGATCGAATGCGGAAACGTCTTCATGGAAGGGCTGGGCTGCAAGGGCGGTGCCTGAATCGGTGCTGTAATTCGAAGTTCGCGAGTCAATCCGTTGCGTCCAGAACGCCTCGGGCTGGCTCCCGGTTGACGCTGGGGCCGAATTTCGCGTGCTGGCTCGCGGATCAACGGCAGGGTGCGGAGTCCTCCAAATCAGGGTCTCGTGCGTTGAGGACGCATGCAAAACGCTCTTGACACCTTGCCGCCCGACATTCCACTGCAAGCGGGCGAGCGGGTCGTCGCCGTCTTGGTGACGAACCTCGACGCCCAACTGCGTTTCGCGCACGGCACCGTTGGCCTCACCTCGAGGCGTTTGACGGCGCGCGCGGCCGGCGCCAGCGACTGGCAAACCTGGCCCCTGGCCGCGGGCTTGCGCTTGCAGCGTCGGGATCACGCGGGCGTTGCGACGCTGGAGTTACTCGACGACAAACAGCGGCTCGCATGCTGGCGTTACACCTTGGCCCAGCAAGACGCGGCGGCGCGTCTGATGGCGAGTTTCGAGCAGCAACAGGTGCTGCGCGCGATGGAGCAGGCCGAGGGTTTGCAGCCTTATGCGCTGGGGGCCGACCTGGCGGGCGTTGCCGGGTTCGGCGACGAGTCGGAGCGCGCGAGTGCGCACGCCAAATCGGGCGAACCCGATGGCCTTGCGGCCGAGGCGGCAGAGGGGTCCGGCGCACCCAATGCCTGGGCGCTCCTGCGTTTGGGCCGTTTTGCGCGGCCTTACCGCTCGCAGTTGTTGTTGGGCCTGCTGCTGACCCTTGCCACCACGGCGGCCACGATGGTGCCGCCCTACCTGACGATGCCGCTGATGGATGAGGTGCTTATCCCTTACCAGAACGGACGTCCGATTGATCGCCTGCAGGTCGCCGGTTATCTCGGGGGCCTCTTGGTCGCGGCCCTCTGCGCCTGGGGCCTGGGCTGGGCGCGAACCTGGTTGCTGGCTCGCGTCAGTGAGCGCATCGGTGCTGACTTGCGCACGACGGCGTTCGCGCACTTGCAGTCGCTTTCCTTAGAGTACTTCGGCGTCAAGCGGACCGGAGATTTGATTGCCCGGATTGGAACGGAAAGCGATCGGATCTGCGTCTTTCTCTCGCTACACCTGCTCGACTTCGCCAACGACGTCTTGATGATCCTGATGACGGCGGCGATTCTGGTTTCGATCGATGCACGGCTCGCCTTGGTAACCCTGCTCCCGTTGCCATTCATCGCCTGGACGATTCACTTGGTGCGCGACCGGCTTCGGCATGGCTTTGAGAAAGTGGATCGAAACTGGGGCGAGATCAATAACGTGCTCAGCGATACGATCCCGGGCATTCGGGTGGTGAAGGCGTTCGCACAGGAACAGCGCGAAATCAAACGTTTTCGCGAAGCGAACGATCGCAATTTGGCCATCAACGATCGGGTCAACCGCGTCTGGTCGCTGTTCTCACCCACGGTGACGCTGATGACCGAGCTCGGCCTGCTCGTGGTCTGGGCGACCGGCATTTGGCAGGTTTCGCAAGACCGGATCTCGGTCGGCGTTCTGGCGGCTTTTTTGGCCTACATCGGGCGCTTTTACATTCGCCTCGATTCGATGAGTCGGATTGTTTCCCTGACGCAGAAAGCCGCCGCTGGGGCGAAGCGGATTTTCGACATTCTCGACCACGTCTCGACGGTCCCTGAGCCTGCACAGCCCGTTGTTTGCGGGGATGCGGGGGGGCGGTTAAAGGGTCGCATTGAGCTGCGAGGGGTGGGGTTTCGCTATGGGCACCGCGCCGTGATTCGTGGGGTTGACCTGAAGATTGCGCCCGGCGAGATGATCGGTCTGGTCGGCCATAGTGGCTCGGGCAAGAGCACGCTGGTCAACCTGATCCTGCGGTTTCACGATGTTGGAGAGGGGGCTATCCTCGTCGATGGCGTCGACATTCGCCGTTACGGCTTGGCCGATTACCGCCGCAATATCGGCCTGGTACTCCAAGAACCGTTTTTGTTTTTTGGGACGATTGCAGAAAACATTGCCTATGGCCGGCCGCAGGCGAGCCGCGCCGAAATCGTCGCGGCGGCGCGCGCGGCGCGTGCGCATGAATTTATCTTGCGGCTCCCGCACGGCTATGACTCGGTGGTGGGCGAGCGTGGGCAAGCGTTGTCGGGGGGCGAGCGTCAACGCATTTCGATCGCGCGCGCGCTCCTGATCGACCCGCGGATTTTGATACTCGATGAAGCAACGTCCTCGGTTGATACGACGACGGAAATCGAAATCCAGCAAGCGCTCGAAAATCTGATTCGTGGGCGCACGACGATCGCAGTCGCGCACCGTTTAAGCACGCTGCGGCGAGCGGATCGGCTCGTTGTGTTGGACCGTGGCGTGGTGGTCGAAGAAGGTAACCACGATGCGCTCATCAGTCGGGATGGGGCCTATCGCAAGCTTTACGACGCGCAGGCTCGCGAGGCGGCTGCGCAAGCGCAGGCTGACTTCGCCTTGCTGGCTTCGGCGGGGGGCGGTGTGGTGAGCGAGCGGTCCGTGAGTGAGGTGCACTGATGAGCACTTCGGCTCCGCGCGCCCGCGCCGACGAACTGGCGCTCAGCCGAGATGCATTTGGACGACTCCTATTCGCGCCGACGGCAGCCGGGGCGGCCGTGGTGGTCACACCCGTACGGGCGTTTCCGCTCGGTGCGCCAGGAGAATGTTTAGCTCTCGTCGGGCCGCATGGGGAAGAGCTCGCCTGGATCGATCGCTTGGACGAGCAGCCCGAGCGGGTGCGCAGCTTGATCGAGGAGGAACTCGCGGGGCGTGAGTTCATGCCCGAGATCCGCGCCATTTTGAGCGTGTCGGGTTATTCAACCCCGAGTACCTGGCTTGTCGAAACCGACCGCGGCCGCACCGAGCTGGTGCTGCGGGGCGAGGAATACATCCGCCGACTCAGCGCCGGGGCCTTGCTCGTCACCGACCTCTACGGGATTCAGTTTCTGGTGCGGAATCTCGCCACGCTAGATCGCCAAAGCCGACAGATTCTGGACCGATTCCTTTAAGGCGGGCACGGCATCTGCGTACTCTCCCTCAACTCAGGAGAAGACATGCCTCAGACCGCTACCGCTGCACCCAAGCCAGCTGGAGCGTCGGCGACGGGCTCGGGAGACCCCTCGGCGATGGCCCTCCACGCGACGCCACACGCCAGTTCGGCGCTTGCTTGTATGGTCGCGTCGGCTTGGCAGCGTGTCTTTCAGCTGCAGTGCCGGACCGTGTTGAACACGCTGGCGGCTCCGCCGAGGCCGGGCGAGTTACCGAAGGCCGACGATCTACAACCCGCTGTCCGTTATCTTGGCGGGGTGTTGGATATTTGCGGCCAATCCAGCGAATCGATGTTCGGCTTGCTGCGGGCGCAGATCCGTGGCGAGCACGCGATGGTTGCCGCGCTCGCCGAAGAGGCCTTGCGAGACTTTGCGCTCGCCTCGTCCGACGCTGCGCAAATCGCCAGGGCAACCGTGACCACCAGCCTGGACCTCGCCAACGAGCTCGCGAAGGCTGCCGCGAGCGCGGCCACACCGGAACACCCGCCCTAGGTCATCGCCGATTGGGTCGGTTCGTGCGATCCTTCGGGGTCATGGAACCGACTATCGATACATTGCTCGATGCACCGGCCGCGCATGGCCCGAGGATCCGGGCCGCGTTATTGGTCGCTTTGCCGGGGGACCCGGCGGCGATCCTTGAAGTCGCATTAAAGCGCCTGGAGGCGTGGCACCACGAGGTCGAAATCGTCGGTGAAAGCATCGAGTCGATGGTTCGCCAAATCGACGCCACAACCCAGCGTTTTGTTCGGGCTTCGGTCGTCGCCCTTAGCGAAGAGGGTCCCGACGGGCTCGAGCAGGGTCCGATGTTGTCCCAAGCAATGGAGTTGGCTTGGTTAGCCGGCGGCAGCGCGGGCGACGTACCTGCGGTAGCCGGCGAGCGTTTACGCCAAACGCTGCTCGATGCGCAGCGCGCTCTGGATTCGGCGGGCGATGTGGTGCGCCGGTTTCGCCATGGGGCCGATCACGCGCGCGTTCTCGCGCGTCCAGCGGTGATTGAACCGGCGGTTCGCGATGCCGCTCGTTTACTGCTTGCAACCCGACGCGCAGGGCGCGTCCGCAAGGTGATTGCCGAAGCGACCCGGCGCGGCTGGATGCGCATGATTGTCGAGGGCAGTCAGCGCGAGTTGCTGCTGACGGCCTTGGTCCTGGTTGAAACCGGTGAAGTAACCGACCGTGAACTTGCCGAGCGCTTCGCGCGTCAGGGTTTGATGCGCGATCGCCAACTGAATCCAACGCCAACGGGCCCGGTCGGTGCTAGCGCCCCGGCCATGAGCCCGGGGCAGTCCCCACCGGCTGAGGCAGGCGGATCCGCCGGCACGGCCCTTTCGTCGACGAGTGCGTCATGATTACCGTTCGTTATGCGCGCGAAGCACCGCGCGACCCCCCAGGAAAGGGGGGGCGTAAGTCTGGAACCGGCGGGGGCGGCGACTCCGCAGCCGGCGCACCCCTTGGCCCGGCGAGCAACGGCAGGGGCGCGCAGGAACCGAGCGGCGGACGCACTGGGCGCGCCGCATCGGGGGCCGTATCGGGCTCGCCTGACAACGCCTCCGGCGCGCTGACCTATTCGCAGCCAACGCCGGGGGGGGCGAATCGGGGGGGGCGCGGCGAGCCGCAGTGGCCGGACGCTTTGGATGCCGAGCCGACGCCGCAAGCCGGCCTGACGCGCCCCGTATTAGAGCCGTCGCAGTGGAAATCCTTGGACGCTTATGCGCCGGCGGCGGTCGACGCGCTGCTGGCCGTGGCAGCGCGGACGGGCGATGCGGTGATGCTCGACGCGGCGCGCGCTTCGGGTTTGGTGGGTGAGACCCTCGAGGAATCCGAATCGGGAACGGCGGTGCCGCGGCGGATCCGCGCTGTCTGGCGCTTGTTGTGCGCAAACGCGCAGCACCAGAGCATCGCCGACGAGTGGTTGGGGCGTGCCTTGGTCGAATCGCCGGGGGCCGTGGTTCGCCTTCTGCTGGATATTGATGCCTTGGATTGGACCTCCTTGGCAGCGGCCGTTCTGGCCGCAGGGGTCGACCCCTGGATGCCACTGCCCGGAGACGAAACCCGGATTGCCTGGGGCGAAGTACCTGGCGTCGCCTTGGAGTCGCCTTCAATCGTTGCACTTGCGCTGGCGCGCGGGCTTGGTCCGGGCGATGTCTCGACAAGTGGGCCGTCGGCCTTGCGCGTGCTCGCACCACGCCCGCGGGCCGGTGTGCCGATGGTGGGCTTGTTGCATGATCCCCGCCAGCGCGAACAGCATGGCCGCCCCGTCGATTTTTTCGAAGCGATCCTGTCTTGCTACGAGCGTCGTCCCATTCCAGAGAGTGAAGTCGCGTTTGCCTTCGGCTTGGTCGACGCCAGTGCCAAGCCAGAGCCAGATGATTTGCTGGCTCAAGCGAATGCGGAGTTGGGAGGGCAGGGCGCCTTGCCCGCTGCGGACGCCGCGCCCACAGCGCCCAAGGTGGTGCCACCGTATGGAACGATCGACGTTCCTGCCAAACCGAGTACAAAGCCACTAAGCCCGTTGGAGGCAAGTCTGCAAGCCGCGCTCGACGCCGGGATGAGCCCCATTGCTGCTCGCATTGCCTTGAGGGCAGCGGTTTTGTTGGCGACCTATTTGCGCGATCCCGCGGAATTGGCCGGCGTTGCCCCGGTGTCTGGACTTGAAAGGCCGGAGACGGTGGACTCCTTGCGCCGCCATCGCTGGCTCTTGATCACCCGGCTCGCCGCCCTGGCTGGGCCTGCGGCGCGCAGCGACCCGGCGCTGGCAGGCCACGATCGCGCGCGGCTGGTGCCGTGGCCGCTGGTGAGTGTGGTGGCTGCCGGGTCACCACCGCGAGGTACGCGCGCCGAGTCGCAAGCCGACGATCGCCGAGCCGCCGCCGCCTTACGGTCGATTGCTAAAGCCGGTTTTGACCCGGATGCAGTGGATTCAATGGGAAGGAGCGCGCTTTTGCTCGCGTGTCGTCGTCCCGACCGTGCCGAGACGGTCCGCACCCTGCTCGATTGGGGGGCGAACTGTAACCATGTTGACGGTCGAGGCCAGGAGGCTTCGAGCTACGCGCGCCACGGTGGCAATGTGCAGGTAATTGCGGCGATCCGCAACGCACAGGCCAGAGCGGTACTGGAGCGCTTGCGGGGTCCAGAGTTCGAGTGATTAGAAACTCGCCAAGCGGGTGTTTAGCAAATCGGTGACGAGCATCGACCCTGGCGCGTGCGTGATGGCAAAGGAAACGCGGGCCGCTTGCAAGACCGCCTGCGGGGTCACGCCGCAGGCCCAGAAGACCGGCAACTCGTCGTGCTCGACGCGCACCGGGTCGCCGTAGTCGGGTTGGTCTAAATTGGCAATTCCGATCAACGCCGGGTCGCCCAGATGAACGGGAACGCCGTGGACGTTCGGAAAACGCGAGGTGATTTGTACCGCGCGGATTGCGTCGGCAGCGCGCAGGGGGCGCATCGAGACAACGAGAGGGCCGTGGAATCTGCCGCCCGGCTGGGTTGCAATGTTTGACCGATACATCGCGACATTGCGGCCCTGTTCGATGTGACGCAGGGGGATGGCAGCGTCGAGCAGCGCCTGTTCGAAGGAAAACGAACAACCGATCACAAAGCTCACCAAATCGTCGCGCCAGAGGTGGGTGATCTCAGCGGGCTCCTCGATCACCGCGCCGTCGCGCCAGACGCGGTAGCGCGGCAAATCACGCCGAAGGTCGACGTCTTCACCGAGGCTCGGGAGGTCGTACTCGCCAGGGTTCGAGACGCCCAATAGCGGGCAGGGCTTGGGGTTGCGCTGGCAGAAGAGCAGAAATTCGTTGGCCTCTGCGGCCGGCAGGATAACGAGATTGCCCTGGACAAAGTTAGGCGCCAAACCGGCGGTATGGCCTTGAAGTTCGCCAGCCCGGATGCGCGCGCGGATGGCACGCGCAGTCGGCGCCGCTGCCTGGGGATCGTTCGGGAGCGTACTGGGGGTCTGCGACCCGTGGCATGGCTGCATGGCGTTCAAAGTTTGGTCGCTGCGCGGTTGGGTTCTGGGATGGGATCCTGGTTGCCATCACGGATGGCATCGCGGACGCCATCACGGACGCCATCGCGGATGTCATCACGGACCGCATCACGGACCGCTTGTCGAATGGCATCGCGGGTTTCGAGCGCGGCTGTGCGGGCCTCTTGTGCAAAGTTCTCGCCAGAGCCGGCGTACAGAATCGCGCGGGACGAGTTGATGAGGCACGACGGGAGCTCGGCTGCGTCTGCGAGGGTGAACGCAGCGTGCGCTCGAGAGCCCGCCCGGTCGGCGCCGATCGTTGCCCTGAGATCACCCCCCTGAGCCCCAATGCCGGGAATCAGCAGCGGCATCTGGGGCCCGACGAGCGCTCGGATTCTGCTTAATTCATCACGAAAGGTGGCGCCCACGACGAGCCCGACGCGTTCTGCGACCCCCCAGCCGCCAGCGCTCAGCGGTGTCGCAGCGCGCTCGGCAACGTGCGCGTAAAGCGGACGGCCCTCGACCAGTAGGCTCTGGAGATCGGATCCGCCCGGGTTCGAGGTTCGGCAAAGTAGGAACAGCCCGCGATCGGGCCATTCCAGCCAGGGCGCAATCGAGTCGCCGCCCATGTAGGGGCTCAGCGTCACGGCATCGGCGCGGTAGCGCTCAAAGGCTTCGCGGGCGTAGAGCGAGGCCGTTGCGCCAATGTCCCCGCGTTTCGCGTCGAGGATGACGGGAATATGGGGGTGGGCACGATGGATGTGGGCGATCAGGGCTTCGAGTTGGTCTTCCGCGGCTTGCGCGGCGAAGTACGCGATTTGGGGTTTAAAGGCGCACACCAAGTCGGCCGTGGCGTCGACGATGGCGCGGCAGAACTCGAAGACGGCGTCGCCGCGCGCGGCGAGGTGAGGCGGAAAGCGCGCTGGGTCGGGGTCGAGACCAACGCACAGGAGGGTCTGTTGGGCTCGCGAGGCCTCGCGCCACAGGGCAGAAAAGTTGCGCTCGGGCGCTGCGCGGGTCGCGCTGTTGGTGTTCGGGATGGCCATCTGCACATTCTGCCCCAGCACAGCAAAATGCCCCAGTGCAGCAAAAAGGCCTGCAGGATCAACTCCGGCAGGCCTTTTCGAGGTGCAGACCGGGTTCAGGAACCCGGTCGTGCGTCAGGACATCACATGTCCATGCCGCCCATGCCACCCATTCCGCCCATACCACCCATGCCGCCGCCCATGCCGCCGCCCATGCCGCCAGCT
>Ga0136644_10003273_pt1 | contig 12160 bp, 8 predicted proteins | sample C_130820_EF_Meta_FD_94780 | JGI IMG/M metagenome (GOLD analysis project Ga0136644, IMG submission 94780) | Freshwater microbial communities from Lake Croche, Canada to study carbon cycling - C_130820_EF_MetaG (v2) (version 2) | ecosystem: Environmental > Aquatic > Freshwater > Lake | place: Lake... | reverse complement strand
TATCCACAAAACGGAACTGGTTTTATGAATTATTACAATAGAGGAATAATAAATTATTTAATTAACATTGGATTTACGAGTAATATGGAGTTAGTAAAACAAAAAGTAGATGAGTATAAAAATAATAAAAAATAATTAACTAAAATAGTATAAATAGTAATTTATAATATTTATATAATGGAAAATAATAATTTGTTAGTAACGGAAAAAGTAAATCAAAATGTTGTTTTGAAAAAAGAAACAATTAAAGCATCTGAATTAAGAAAAAATGATATGTGTATTGTAAAAAATAAAATATATAAAATAACTGCTATATGGTTTATGCCTACACTAACAACAAATGGATTACATAATAATTTTCGCTTTATCTTATATTGCGAAGAAGATAAATCTAAAATAGAAATAATTTATCCACATGATTTTCAATTTGAACTTGATGAAAATTCTTATGTTGAAATGGAAATATAAACTAATATAAACTAATATAAAGGAATATGAAGTGCTAGAAATAAATGATATTTATGAACTAGTATTTAATTTTGTTATGAAAGATAAAAAAATAACTATAAATAAATTTAGAAAATGGACTATAGACAATTATACAAATATTCAAACGCATTATGAAACTTTGTTATACAATAAAATAAATTTGTTTACTCCGTTTAGTTAATATATAACGGGCGTTTTCAATAAGAAAGGTTTAAAATAATATTTATCTCTTTTACTCCATTCTACTAACAAAATTACTTACCGTAATGTACAAAATGTTTTCTATTTTTGACTTTGTAATTTATCTCATATTTTTTTATAGGTTGATTCATAGAAATATATAATCATTCATAAAAAAAAATATAGATTAATTCGTATAACATAAGACATCCACCTTACATCTATTATATGTCATGTCTTTAGGACATATACTTTATGTCCATTTATGTCCGCGTCTCTCTTTAAGTTCATTATAATTAAATACTTAAATAGTTCCACTCTCATAAAAAATATACAAAAACCTGTAACAACTATTTTTTATAAAATTCCATAAAGTATATAATAGTTTATACCAATCGCGGGTCGTTTGGCTACACCTTTCCAAAGGTGTTAAATAGTTTATACCAATCGCGGGTTGTTTGGCTACACCTTTTCAAAGGTGTTATAATAGTTTATACCAATCGCGGGTCGTTTGGCTACACCTTTTCAAAGGTGTATAAAGGTGTTTTGGAACGTGTTAAACGCCTCACTATAAATGACTTCCTTATGTCCGTCCTCATCATAATCGACATGGTCATTATCTTCCACATACCAGCAGCTACTGTTCTCGAACCGCATATAGTTATTTTTTAGATCTGGTAAACCAAACGCATCCAAGACACCAGACAAGTAATCCATGCCATACACTTTGCTACGGGTATCGGGGAAATGAAAGCATTCAAATATTTCATCGATACTATAGTCTAGTCCTTCGTTGTTTATGGTTTGATAGTCGCATTCTAACAAAGGTATCGCGTTTTCACGAGCTCGGTGAATGGTAAACTGTTGCGTATCCATGTATATTTTTAAAATAAACATGGCGTCATATGCTTTGGTAACAAAGGCCAAATAATATATTTTATTTTTATCGAATTGAAAGGTAGTATCCGGGGTATAGTCAAACAGGTAAGAAACTAGCGTCAAATTCCACACACCGTTGTCAAACTTGGGAGGAAAGGAAGTATTTATATGTGTCTGTGTTTCTGTATGTGTCTGTGAACTCATCTTTGTCATCTTAGTCTAATAGGTATGATGTTATTAAATATAACATGATATAAATATTTCATTTTTTCAAGAGAAACAAGACATGACATATGTTTTTTATTTATTTTTATTTCATTATATATAATAAGAAATGTCAAGCAATATGTTTGAAGATGTATTGACAGATGCGAGCAACTTGGAATCCGAATATGTCGGGCCGGAATATCCATACTATAAATATGTTAAAACCCCTTCGGAAATTGGTATGTCTAGTAATGGAACTTTGACCCAAATAGGAAAAGATATCGATGGACTAATCAACTATGTAGAGTTGTTAGTATCCGGTTCAGGAAAAGCATCGGCCACGGGACAACCTTTAGGTAATAAGTTTTTCTTAAAAACCGCCGCCAAATGTAACGATGTTACTGCTACTAAAACCCAGGATACAACAGATACTACTACAACGACGACCGATGGTACTACAACGACGACCGATGGTACTAAAACGACCGATACTAGTACAGACCAGGATAGATATATTTATATCAGTAATGTTCCTGCTGGAAATATTCCATTTATATCTTCTGGTATGGGAGTCAACTTCAGTGAATTCAAAGGACTCATTCCAGGAACCATTAGTAACTTGAGCGCAGTTAATCCCATGGAAATATTTCAATCTTTTTTAGCCGGTTCTAAACCGGATTGCCAGCCACTAACAATGGAGACAATAGATATATATAATAACAAGTCCACCGAAACGCACTTTGTTACCAAAATTGATATCCAAAATATGGACCCCTGTATTTTTCAAGATAGAACCAATCCAATAACAGGTGCTAGATGTAAAGAAACATTTACTAACTTGACTCTCAACAACGATACATGTTATACGTGTTATAAAATACCACAAGACCCATGGTCACAAATATACTTTTTGTCTTTAGGATTACTAACACTGTATATACTTTATCGATTTATGAAGAAAAAAAGTATGATTCCTATTTAATATCCGTTATATGTAGTCTCAACAAAATAATCATATAACACATTATCTTTATACACTAGTAATATATATTTTTGCAAACAAATTTGTTCATTTGTTATGTCTTCGTCTTCGTGTTAGAGTATGTTTACCACTCTTATGTCTTGTTCCTCCTTTTTTGGTCTTGGTTTTGCTTGCTTTTTCTTGTTTCTTTCTCTCTGCTTCCCTTTGTTTTTGTTGTGCTAGCTGTTGTTTCTCTCTTTCTTTAAGTTCCTTTTCTCTTTGTTTTTCTCGGTCTTTAAGTTCTTTTTCTCTTTGTTTCTCTCTTTCTTTAAGTTCTTTTTCTCTTTGTTTTTCTATTTGCTTGTCCAACTTTTTCCTAGTGTTACTGGTTTTGATTTCTTGCCGCGTTCTCTCTTTTTCTATTTTTTTCCTCGTTTTTTCTTCATTCTTCCTTTCTTTTTCCATCTTCTTCTGTTCCTTGGCTTCCACTTTTTTCTGTTCTTTTGCCTCTTCTTTTCTCACCACGTCATGTTCCTCTTCTAACAAAAGGTCGAGTTCTCTATCCACGTCTCTCAACACATTATCTCGAGTTTTATCTAACAGTTCCCTGGTATATTCATTGTACTCTTCCCTTATCTCGATTTGTTCCTCTTTCTGTCTCTTTAGTTCTTCCTTCAACTCTCTCTTTCTCGTCTTGACATTATCACGTATCACCGATTTCAAATCTTTCTTTAAAAATTTGATATTCTTTTTGGTTTCTTTATTTGCCGTAGTCAACTCTTTTGTCAGTTTACCCAACGCTTGTTTACTTGATTCCTTGATACGTTCTATTTGCTGCTTGTTTTGTTTGAGCTGGTTCTCATCTTTCTCCTTTTTAGACCTTTTCATTAAAGACCTCTGGATTTTAATTTCTTCGTCTCTCTTTTTCTCCAATGCCTCAATATTTGCCTCCAGGGCTTTCACTCGGTCTATCATTCCCGCTATTTCTGGGTTACTATTCACATAATCCATTAGTTCCGGTTTATGCATAGACTTACCACACTTGTATCGTAAATTATAAAACACATTTTTTTTAAAATTTGGATCCTTTTCTTCGTCTTCTCCTTCGCCTTCGCTTTCCTTGTCGTCTTTATCATCCTTATGTTTGCCAAAAAGAACCAGCTTTTGTTTCAGTCGTTCCTTATAATCGGCCAACCTCTCTTTGTATGTATCCAACATTTCCTGATAGTTATGTTTCACGCGATTTTTTACGGTTTTGTTGGCCTGACTACGCATCTTTTTGGTACCGAATGCCTCCAACCTCGGTTCAAATACTTTTTCCATGTCTTCTTTAAATTCTTTTTTAATTCTTTTTAATTGCAGGCGACCACTTTCATACTCTTTTTTCAACAGTTGGTTATTATTTTTGGTCTCTTCTTTCATCACTTTATTTATTTCTCTTACCGCTCGCTTATCATTCGTCAAAATATCTTCGTCTGTAATCAAATTGGTGTTTATATAGTGTAACTTGGGTTGCGCGAATTGTCTTATGTCATTAGACCTATCCAGGTAACTAACATATCCCGCGATATCATTTAGGAACCTCATTTTATTGGCTTCAGTAAACACTCCTTCCTGGTTCAAAAACTTTTCTTTAAAAGCGTAAAAGTCCACGGGTAATTGCTGTTCGATAGGTTTACATAAATTCAGTAGCTTTATCAACTCCATCGGGTCCTTGGTAATCGGCGTGGCAGTCATCAACATCAGCTTCACCGAGTCTTTGCCACTCACTGCGTACGAGTTCATCAAAGAGGCGTGTAACTCTTCCATATTGGGTTTTTCGTTGGTCAAGAGGTCGCTTTCACCGTATAGTTTATGGGCTTCGTCAATAATTATCAATGTTTTTTTTAGTGGGTCCTCTGCGCCATTCAGTTTTTCCAATATTTTATAAAACTGATTCTTTTTACTCACCAAGTTGGTAAACTGTTTATAAGAAATGGGATGTATTTTCCACGAGTTGGATAACAACTTGACCTGTTTGTTCAACTCATCTGGTATAGCAATATTCTCTCTTTTTATCTTTTTACGAATGGATTCATTACATACCAAGGAAAACATGTTTTTCCAAATATCGTTGATAAGAGTCGTTCTCGTAACCCATAAAATAGTATACCCTTGTTGTTCAAATGTACTGGTAGCTGTAGCGATTGCGCTACATGTTTTACCGGTACCCACCGAATGCCATAACAATATACCTCGGTTATATAACTGAGGCGTAAAAAAATGACGGACAAAATTCTGGGTTGGGGTATAGTCAATCAACACTGGGTTTAGTCCTCCTTTTTGACCATGTGATTTTCCTTTTGTTATATTTTTCAAACTTATTTTTTTCCCTCTGTTTTCTCTGTTTCCTCCTTTTTCCAAGCAGTCATTTTGAACTTTGATTTTATCCCAAGTAAATCGTTTAAAATGACTACGAATATAGTCTCGCATTTGCTCAAAGTTCATCTTTTTACCGTTGGATTTGTCACTATAATCCTCGGCCTCCTCATCATCTTCTATGATTAACTTGTATTTTCTGCGTTTTTTAGGAGCAATTTTTACTTTATCTTCTTCTTCATCATCCTCACTCTCATCGTCTATAACCATTCTGTTTTTTTTGGTTTTTCTAGCCTTAGACGGTTGTATATATACATCACCTTCTTCCTCATCCTCATTCTCACCTTCGTTCAATAAAGGGGTATTTGCGCCACCAGTTGCGACATCCAGCGTGACCTCTTCCGTTATCTCCTCGGGAACATGTTTGTTAATATTTTTGTTCAATTCGTAATCCACGGCGCCTTCGATAACCACTTCTTCCAAACTGGATTGAAAGTTAAACAAAGAGACGTCATAGTTTAGGGATTTCAAATATAGGTCAAACGCGGACTTGGAATTGAGAAACAAAGGTTGAATGTTTTTTTCGATATTCAGGTCATATACATAGACATCTAGTTCCCAGCCGCGCCGGGGATGGAAATCGAGTCCTTTTTGGCCGCATAAGCGAGTACCGCGACCAATGACTTGTTTCAAGTCGGCCATGGTGGTTTGGGGTTCAAAAATATGGATATACTTGATATCGAAGAGGTCGATACCTTCTTTATACCCGCTATCCATGATAATGAATCGTACGTTTTTACCATAGACGTTACCGGGTCGTTCGTTAAAGTTTTTCAAAATGTTTTTCTTGAGTTCTCGACCAATTGGTTGGTCAAAGAGTCCACTGGAGGACAAAATATAAAAGTTTTTATTGGGCGTTTGGTTGAGTGTGGCTTCGGTAAAGAGTTGGATTTTACCGTATTCTTTTTTGGACTTGGAGTCTGCATTTGCATCTGCGTTTGAATTCGTATTTTTCCGTTGCGCAGTATATCCTAAACGATATCCTTTTTCGATAAACCCGGACCCAATGATTTTGGCACCATACAAACTGGACCGGATATCGGTGAAAATAAAGTGTTTGAATAGTTTTCCGTGGATGCGCATATCATCTTTATCTAGTTTTTCAATGGTTTGAAACAATGTGGTGAGTTTGGGAGATATTTTTTCGATATGTTCCCTAAAATATTCTATCTCTCCGGACTTGGAGTCAATCAAGTTCAAGTGGCTCGGGATAGAAAAGTTTGATTTTTTACGCACGCAACTTGGGTTAAACTCGGTATGTCTATCAAATAAAGTTTTGTCATACATGAAGTCATTTTCACTCATTTTATATTGTATACTATATGTCCATACAATATAATTTATACTATAATATATTCATATACATACATTCATATGTTATTAGCGTCTTCTGGTTACTTTTCGGCCTTTATTATGTCTTCTGGTTCTTTTTTTATTTTTATATCTTCTAGTGCTTTTACTACCCCCCTTTAACCAATAAGATGGTTGTGCAGTTTGCATGTTATGTACAGAAGTCGCATAATAAGAGACACCTAAGGGGGGAGCTCTATAAAACCCTCCTTTTTTTGATGGATGTTTTAACTTATCACCACCACCAAGACCAAACATGGGTTTATTTTTATCTGTAAAATTACTAGCACTAGATTTAATATTATTAGCTGTAGCCGCAACATTATTTTTTGCTGCGTTAACACCTGTTTGAATATTATTTTTCAATGCTTCAACACTTATTTTACCTTTGTCCAATAAATCCCCAGCAGCAGCATTTGCTTTATTTTTAAACTCATTTGCTTTATTTTTTACTCTATCAAGGAAACTTGGTTGTTGTGGTTGGAACATTATAATATAACATAAGAAATATTTTTATTCTTTTTTAGACAAAAACGTCAAAATAGAAGCAATGGCCGTTTTACTTATTTTCCGCGGTTTGCCTTTTGGGTCCACTGTACAAATATCATTCATACATAACGCATCTGTTTGAATTGACTCAATCAATTTAGGTAATGTATGAAATTTATTCATAATAGCTAAAGCAATTGTCGTACTAACACCAGGAATTTGGGACAACATTATTTCACCAATATTTTCCGGAGTGATGTTATCTTTTTTAATGCGTTTCACAACCGAGGAATAACCTTTATCCGGACAGTTGATTTGTTCGTCATTTATATCTTTATCTTTTTTGTCTCCTTTCTCTTCTTCTTGTTCTTCTTCTTGTCCTTTCAAAAAAGTGTTGTTAGTATAAAAGGCTTTTTTACCCTTTTTGATACCATTATATAACTTACATATCATGTTACATAGTAAGAGCGCTGTTTCCTCGATACACGAGGTATGTAGTAAAGAGAATCCTTTAAAGTAAAGGATAGAAAACATGGCGGAATACAAGGTATGTTTATCGATACGCGGGTTATGATAGGTAAATAAGTTACCCTCGACAAGGTAAACAATATTATGATTGGGGTGAGGGATACCGTTTAAGCGATAAGATTGTTCTTCGTAGCGCCCATCGGTGATACTCGCGGCCAAGTCGGCCACCGATTTGCGTTCAATGATGACAGATTCGGCATCATTATGCATTAAAATGATATCGCCGATGGGTAAGGGGGTCAACACTGGTTGAATAGATTTGAATTTAGTGGGATAAGCAGAAATGGTGGACTGAATATGTTTAAAGAGTTCGGTTTCTCGGGTATCTATTTTCAGCAACATATGAATTTATATGTATATATCTTTAAACCTTTTCGCATTAACACCATTGAAAATTGTTATTCGCATTTGAATAGTGAATAACAATATGTAACTGTAAGTTTGTTGTATTTTTTTCAAGAAATAACGATATCGTCCCATTCTGGAGGTCTAACTTTTGTCTTTCCTGAGTAAGGAACTGCAAACTTATGTTCAAGCATCCATTTATTCATATGAACACCATCATAGTATACATCGGCCAATAATCGCCCATATTTCTCTAGAGAAACATTTTTTAACTCCACATTTTTTCCTAGTAACCGGCTCGTTAATGCATCCTTAGATAAAAGAGCCAAACTATGTTCATTCACACTGGTGCTTTTTATTTCAGGTGAATCAATTCCGCTCAAACGAACCGAAAAACGAAACATTGGTGAATCTTTATAAGGCATTTTTGATGCAATGGTAATAGTATCTCCATCGTATACTTTTATTACATATCCTTGTGTAATTGGCGGAACAAAAGGGACAGTATTATTCCAATCGATTTGATTATTAACCACTTGTTGTTCAACAGTTTGTTGTTTTATTTTGTTACACCATGAAAAAAAGGGCATTATATATGTTTATTGAAAATATATAATACATAGAAGAAATATCTTTATATTGTTTATTCTGTGAATAAATTACTTGAAAAAAGGACTTAAAGACATCGCCGGAAATAAATGGACCAAAGTTACTTGGCCATTTCCAATTCATATTTCCCATCCCGCCGCTTCACTAGTTGCCCCACACGTATCGGCATGACTCCCACGCCCGTGCGCGCATTTACCACACTTTGGTAATCATATATATCATAAGTACCCGTTTTGTTAAAGTATTTCTTGCCCTTTATATCCATTTCTCTATATTCTTCCGTGACCAGTTTCCTATTCTTTTCCAAGTCTACATCATTCTTATCCTCAAAAATATTGGGATTATAAGAAAAGTCGTCGACACCGGGATTACCAAACGACAAACATACCAAATTCTCTTTGGTATTGGATATAGTATGAGTGGCGCAGTCTATCGAAGCTTCTTTTACATTTTTTAATAACTCGGTAGTCAAGTTTTCTTTGATGGTGGAAATATACAACAACTTTTCATCCGACGTTTCCGGTACCCCTAATAAAGAGAGGTCCTTTACTTTCAGTTCGGTGGCATATTCGCTATCCAACTGTTCCTTGGTAAACTGCATGATATATATAAATACATCTACCGTTTGTAACCGCTTCGGTAAACTTTTATGCGAGCAAATACGCCTGGCTCTCCCTATGACCTGCTCAGCTCTCACTGGGTGCCAATATGGCTCCATAATATGCACAAAACGCGTATTCCTTAGATTGATACCTTCTGAACCCGCCGAAGTAATCATAAATACCTTGATGATTTCACCCATATCATTACCATTGTTACTCATTTCTTTTAACTGGGTAGCAATATTATTAGGAATATTGTTCCAGTTACCATTATAAATATCCAGAATTATTTTACGCTCTTCTTCATTTTCTGTACCCGTGTATAATGCGTAACACGGTTTTCCCCGGTCTTTTTCGTCCATTTTAATATTCCACCCCCCTGCACCACCACTGTTCTCTATACGGAACCTAGCAAATCCATTTTGTTCCAATACCATACTAAATATCGCGATACCTTCCATCGCTCGAAACTGACTATATACCAAGTGTAAACCTTCATTTGATGGGTCTTGTATTTTATCCAACATGGCCAAAAATTTGGGACTATATTTATGTAGTGCTTCTTTACTCAAAAAACGATGCGAGTATTTTTTGAGTCTTGTTAGTGACAATATGATTGCCTCGTTGTAATTTGTTGAACCCATTTGTTCCAATATATCGTCTCCCTCTAAATCCTCTTCGTCCCCTTCCAAATCAGTTCTCTTTTCTATAAATCTTTCTGCTGGGCTTTCATCCAAGTCTTCCTCTTCTTCTTCCTCTTCCTCTTCTTCTTCCTCTTCCTCTTCCTCTTCTCCGTCTTCTTCCCCTTCTTCCCCACCACCACCCTTTTTCTTGTTTTTTTTTTCTTCTTTTTTTTGCTCCTTTTCTAGACGCTTTTCTTCCGCAAGTCGTTCTTTTTCTATCCTCTTTTGTTCCGCAAGTCGTTCTTTTTCTAATCGCTTCTGTTCGGCAATTTGTTCCTTTTCTATCCTCTTCTGCTCCGCAACGGCTTCCTTTTCCTTCCGTTTTTGTTCCGCAAGTGCTTCCTTTTCAAACCTTTTCTCTTCCGCCAGTCTTTCTTTTTCAAACCGCTTCTCCTCTGCCAGTTGTTTCTTTTTTTCTGCCAGCACTTTTTTATTTTCGGGTTGTCTTGGTTTCTCTTCTTCGAACCTGGGGACCTCTATATGTTGCGCTTTGGTTTGACCTTCGCCTTCAACTTCATCTCCTATATCGGCTTTTTCGCCTTCAGGTAAAGTAAACTGTAGTGGAACCGGGCGGCCGATTTCCTCAGGCATGACAAAGTTACAAGCCAGTCTAGAAAAGATACGATAAGTAGACGTGGGTTTGATAAAGAGTCCATCGGCATCAATTTTCACGGCTTTGTTCCGGCTATTGTTTTTTTCGTTGACTCGTTCCGCGTGTCTGTATGACTCATATACTTTGAATTGGTAGTCGCTCATGGGTATATGTACAACAATACGGTTATCTTCTTTGTTATATTTGGGCATGAGTTCTTCTTGGGCGGACCGAAAATAAGAAGTGAGTCCAATGATACGCCGTTGAAACTTGAGTTTGTTTTCCATTGTTCCGTTGGATACATTGATAAACATTTTTACAAAGTCTTCGAGTCGGTCAGGCAGAGCGGTATTCACCACAAAAGTGGGCGAACTCAACACACGGATATCTTTTTTACTCAATGCACGAAAGATTTCTTTGAGGAATACTTCGTCACTCACGTTCCCGCGTTCTACTAACACCGTTTTCCCGTTTTCGGTACGTTCCTTCCGTTCGTTTGTCACGCCTTCATATAAGAGGTCTTTGGTTATTTTGCTTTCAAACCCGAATGGGTTCCGGGTGATAGTAAGTGTATTGGAGTTGGGTTTGAATTCTAAGTAATCCAGATTTTTTTGATTTTGAAATACATGTTTCATGAAATATTCGGTCGATAGTTTGCTCGCCGTGCTACCACTGGGTGGCGACAAAGCGAAACTCCAGGTTTTAATATATCCTCTCAATATATTATACAAAATAGCTATTTCGTTTGGATAATTGATAACCGGGGTACCAGTTAATAAAATGATTTTACATTTTTCGGCCTTTAATAAAAAATCATACAAGACGAGGGATAAATGGTTACTACTTGTACTAGGTCCCGGTGGTCCTTTCCTTTGTCTTTCTCTTTCTCCGCGTTTCGCCATTTTATTGATTTTATTGACAATTCGACTAATCAAGTTATGTGCTTCGTCAATGATGATTACCGCGTCATCAAAAATATTTACTTTAAAATCATCCGTCATCTCTTTGAACTTATCTATTCTTAGTCCATTATAGTTGATGAAATGGTACTTATTTTGAATCATTTTGTCTATCTGTTGGTTTAAGGAACGTTTCTGGTCCGTATGAAGAGAGTCATAGTTGGCACGTTTGGATATGTTTACCAACCATGCCCCCTTATTACTATGTATATATCCCTCCGATAGTCCCAGTGCTTCCGCTAAAGGAGTTGCTAAATCAGCATTGGCTTCGGTACTGACCCATTCCCAAAACTGTTTCTTCCTATATAACACATCGCCGTATTTTTTGATTTCATCTATATAATTTTGTTTCAAAGATGCAGGCGTCATAATGATAACCTTTTTCGAACTTTTCATCCCTTCGGCAATGGCAATAGAACTATTGGTTTTTCCTGAACCCAACCCGTGAAACAATAATAATCCCCTATATGGTGTATATAAATTCATATAGTCCCTGACAATCTTTTGGTGCGTCAGCAAAGAGAATTCTCCCGTATCCTTTCCAATATTCTCACAAGAAATATTTTTACTACTTTCTGGGTTATCTCTATATTCTCTAAATAAATCATTGATAAAGTTGACAAATATTTCTCTATTATTCATATAAAACTTGGAAACCTTCATCTTAAACTGTGGATTCGGTGGGAGACGTCTTTGGATAGCTTGTCTTTTGATTTCATCTCCTTCTTTCCTTTCTTCTGCTCCTTGTGCTTCTGCTTTATTACCTGGCCTTAATTCTTGTCTCTCTGTTTGTCTTAGTTCTTTGAATGTTTTTTCTTTGATTACTTGTTTCCTAGGCGCCGGATTTCTTTCTTTTTCTTCCTCTTGTT
>Ga0136644_10003272_pt1 | contig 12160 bp, 11 predicted proteins | sample C_130820_EF_Meta_FD_94780 | JGI IMG/M metagenome (GOLD analysis project Ga0136644, IMG submission 94780) | Freshwater microbial communities from Lake Croche, Canada to study carbon cycling - C_130820_EF_MetaG (v2) (version 2) | ecosystem: Environmental > Aquatic > Freshwater > Lake | place... | reverse complement strand
TTGTGATGCGCCTTGTCGCCGCTGAACCGTGCCTCTAGGAACGGGTAGATGATCAGCAGCAGGAAGATCACGCCCATCAGTACCGCCACCCACACGGCGGCCGGGATGGTGTGGTGTCCGATGTAGATCTCCCACGGCGGGAACAGGCGGATGAGACCGTCGGTCCACATCATGTAGAAGTCGGGCTGTGAGCCGGCGGAGACCTGCGAGGGTTTGTAGGGGCCCAGCACCCAGATCGGGTTGATCTGGAGCAGACCGCCCATCAGGCCGAGGATGCCGACGACCATCGCGAAGAAGCCACCGGACTTCACGGCGAACACCGGCATCACCCGCACGCCGACGACGTTCGTCTCGGTACGGCCCGGACCGGGGAACTGGGTGTGCTTCTGGAACCACACCAGTGCCAGGTGCATTCCGATCAGGCCGAGCATGATTCCGGGGAACAGCAGGATGTGCACCGCGTATAGCCGGGGCATGATGATGTTGCCGGGGAAGTCGCCGCCGAAGATCGCCCAGTGCATCCAGGTGCCCATCACCGGGATCCCCAGCGAGATCGACGACAGTGCGGCGCGCACGCCGGTACCGGACAGCAGATCGTCGGGCAGCGAATAGCCGAAGAATCCCTCGAACATCGCCAGGATGAGCAGCAGGCAGCCGATCACCCAGTTCGCCTCGCGGGGACGCCGGAAGGCACCGGTGAAGAAGATGCGCGCCAGGTGCACCATGATCGACGCCGCGAACAGCAGCGCCGCCCAGTGGTGAACCTGCCGCACGAACAGCCCGCCCCGGATTTCGAAGCTGATGTTCAGGGCGGTCTCGTAGGCCCGCGACATCTGGATACCGCGCAACGGCTGATAGACGCCGTTGTAGGTGACCTCGGCCATCGACGGGTCGAAGAACAGCGTCAGGTACACGCCGGTGAGTAGCAGAATGATGAAGCTGTACATCGCGATCTCGCCCAGCAGGAATGACCAGTGCGTGGGAAAGACCTTGTTGAGTTGCCGCCGAAGTGCACCCGAGGGGTGATAGCGGGAGTCGACATTGTCGGCGACTTTGTCGATACGGTCAGCGACGCTAGTGCTCATGATGTGCGCTCCCAAAATGCCGGTCCGACTGGTTCGATGAAGTCGCCGTTGGCGACGAGGTATCCGTCTTTATCAATGGTAATCGGTAACTGCGCCAACGCGCGCGCAGCCGGACCGAAAATCGGCCGTGCGAAGTGAAGTGCGTCGAACTGCGACTGGTGGCACGGGCACAGGATCCGGTAGGTCTGCTGCTCGTACAGCGAGGACGGGCAGCCCAGGTGTGAGCAGACCTTGGTGTAGGCGAACAATTCACCGAAGTTGAAGCTCTCCTGGCCCTGACGCTTGACCACTCGGGACATGTCGACGGGTTTGACGCGAATCAACATGACCGGGTTGCGCACGCCCATGGCGATGTGGCCGAGTTTCTCGTGCGACTCCACCGTGGTGCCGTCGCCGTCGGACTCTCGCCATGGAAATACCGTCTCCATACCGCCAGCGTCGAGATCCTCGGGACGCACCTTCACGATCGGTGACTCGCCCGGCCTGCCGGTGGACCGGCCCAGGAAGATGGTCTCGCCCTTAAATCGCGGCGTCCAGTCCGAAGTCCACAGCACGGCCTTGAGGCCGTCAGCGGTGGGCACGACGGGCTTCCACGGGTTCTTGATGATGCCGCCGACCGCGGCCACCAGTGTGCCGACCCCGAATGCGCCCAAGCCGATGCCCAGCGACAGCCCGATCAGCTTGCGGCGCTTGACCGTCGACCCCTCGAACGCATCGATCAGGTTGGCGGCCGCGGTCTTGCGGTCCAGTTCGGAGGACTGCCCGTCATGGCGATCCTGGATCGAGATCTCCTCGGGGATGAACTTCTTCTGGTAGAGCACCGCGCCGATCCCGATTGCCAGGATCGACAATCCGAATGTCAGGCCGTAAATCGGTGTGGCCATGGTGTAGAGGAAGTTGCCCTCGACGCCGTTGGGCTTGTACTCCCACGGCCAGAACAGGAAGGCCAGCATCAGGGCAAGGCCCATGATGCCACCCAGTAGCAACCAGACCGCGACCGTTCGCTCGGAGCGCTTCTCCGCGCGGGTGTTCTCGACCGGCCAGCGTGTCTCCTTGAGAACGGTGTCGACGCCGTCCATCTTGCCGCCGATGCGAACCAGGTCCTCGGTGGACATCGACGCCAACTGATCGTCGGTCGGCTTGTCGCCGGTGTAGTCGCTCACGACCGTGCCCCGATCCACAGCGCAGCCGCGACGGCGGCCACGATTCCGATGATGAAGATCGCCATGCCCTCCGGTGCCGGCCCGAAGCCGCCGAGGCCGTAGCCGCCCGGATTGAGCGTCTCGCTCGACGACCGGACGTAGGCGATGATGTCGCTCTTCTCCTCCGGCGAGAGTTGGCGGTCGGAGAATTTCGGCATGTTCTGCGGCCCGGTCACCATCGCGGTGTAGATCTGCGCGGGTGTGGCGGGATCCAGCATGGGCGCATACTTGCCCGACGACAGTGCGCCGCCGCGGCCGGTGAAGTTGTGGCAGGACGCGCAGTTGAGCCGGAAGAGGTCACCGCCGCGAGCCACGTCTGAGCCGATCAGCGAGTGATCGGCGATCTGGCCGTTGGCGTCACGCGGGGTCAGCGGCCCACCCCCCATGCTCTGAATGTAGGCGCCGAGCGCATCCACCTGTGGTTCGTCGAAGCTGGGTCTCTTGCGCATGGCCTGGGCCTCGTTGCGCATCATCGGCATGCGTCCGCTGCCCACCTGGAAGTAGACCGCAGCCTCACCGACACCGATCAGGCTGGGCCCGCGGCTATTGACGCCCTGGAGGTTGGCGCCGTGGCAGGTGATGCACGCCGTTTCGTACAACTGCTGTCCGGTGCGCAGCAGGGCCGACTGGGACTGGTCGGCGACGGCTACCTGCGGGGTGGGCGTCAGGGTGGCAGCCAGTACGCCGGCCAGACTCAGACCAAACACCAGCAGGACTGCCGCGGTCAGCCGGCGCCGTAGCCGCCGGTGCGCTTTGGCGCTCCTGCGGGATCCAAACGTGAGCATCGAACCCCTTCTCATCGGATTCACGGGTTTCATCGGATTCATGGGTTTCATCGGATTCATGGGTTTCATCGGATGAAGTAGATCGTCGCGAACAGGGCGACCCAGACGATGTCGACGAAGTGCCAGTAGTAGGACACCACGATGGCCGCGGTCGCCTGGGCCGGGGTGAACTTGGTCATCGTGGTCCGCAGCAGCAGCAGGATGAAGGCGACCAGACCGCCGATGACGTGTAGGCCGTGGAAACCGGTCGCCAGGTAGAAGACGCTGCCGTAGGAACTGCTGGAAATCGTGGTGCCGTGCGTGACCAGGTGGTAGTACTCGTAGCCCTGCCCGAGGACGAAGAACAGACCCATCAGGAAGGTGAGGGTGTACCACCGGCGCAGACCGAAAACGTCGCCGCGTTCGGCCGCGAACACACCCATCTGGCAGGTGAACGACGATGCGATCAGCACCAGGGTCACCGGCACCGCCTGGAGGAGGTTCAATTCGGTGGGCGGCGGCGGCCAACTGCCACCCGATTGAGCGCGCGCGGTGAAGTACATCGCGAACAGACCGGCGAAGAACATCAGCTCACTGGAGAGCCACACAATGGTCCCGACGCTGACCATGTTCGGCCTGTTCAGCGAATGCACGCGGGACGTTATCGCGGTTCCGGAAGTGCCTACAGCGCTCGTCACAGGAGAAGTATGACGCTTTGTAGTTGGCCAGGTACAGCCAGGGGCTGGATTGGTCACAAACTGTTTTCCCGGGCCTTGGTGACGGGTCCGCGACGTGCGACGATCGGCCGGTGACATCGCCATCCGACGGGCCCGGCCCGGACTCCCCGAGCTCCACGTGGCCGCAGGTACTGGGCAGGTTGACCAGCGGTTTCGAACTCGAAACGGGGCAGGCCGGGTGGGCGATGGATCAGATCATGGCGGGCGACGCCACGCCAGCGCAGATCGCCGCCTTCGGCGTGTCGATGAAGATGAAGAGCCCGACCGCCGCCGAGGTCCGCGAGTTGGCCGACACCATGCTGCGCCACGCCCGCCGGGTGCCGACCGATGTGATCGGCACCGAGACCGTCGACATCGTGGGCACCGGCGGCGACGGCGCCAACACGGTGAACATCTCGACGATGGCCGCGATCGTGGTGGCGGCCGCGGGTGTGCCGGTGGTTAAACACGGCAACCGTGCTGCATCGTCGGCGAGCGGTGGGGCCGACATGCTCGAGGCGCTCGGGGTCCGGATCGACCTGGGACCCGATGAGGTGGCTCGCTGTGTGGCCGAGGTGGGGATCGGGTTCTGCTTCGCCCCGGTGTTCCATCCCTCGTTTCGGCACTCGGGCCCGCCGCGGCGGGAGATCGGCGTACCGACGGTCTTCAATCTGCTTGGGCCGCTTACCAATCCGGCAGGTCCGCGGGCCGGATTAATCGGTTGCGCATTCGCGGAATCCGCCGAGGTGATGGCCGGCGTCTTCGCCGCTCGGCGGTCCAGCGTGCTGGTGGTGCACGGCGACGACGGGCTCGACGAACTGACCACCACGACCACCAGCACCATCTGGCGGGTCCAAGCCGGCACCATCGACAAGCTCACCTTCGACCCGCTGGGTTTCGGGTTTTCCCGGGCTGCGGCGACCGAACTCGTCGGTGGCGATGCGGAATTCAATGCCGCGCAGGCGCGCGGCGTGTTCGACGGCGCCACCGGGGCGGTGCGAGATGCTGTGGTGCTCAATGCGGCAGGGGCGATGGTCGCCTACGCCGGACTATCCAGCGACGCCGAATGGCTGCCTGCGTGGGAGGACGGGTTGCGTCGCGCCGCCGAGGCGATCGACTCCGGTGCGGCGCGCGAGTTGCTCACGCGTTGGATCGGTTTCTCGCAGCAACTCTGAGGCTGCGTGGCGCGCTGAGCGTGCCGCAACCGCCCACTCGAGCCATCCGCCTGCCGAATGCAGTGGCGATGCGTAACCCGCTGTGGCACAGACGATCCGGATTCCGGGCTGGGCAAGCCATCGAGCCACCAGTGCGGTCTCCTCGACCAGCGCGCCGCCCAGTGGCGCCGGTTGCGGCAGCACCACCTGGGCGCAGCTGCGCAGGGCGTCGACCACCGGCATCGGCGGCACCCCGCGACGAGCGCATCCTGCGGCGGCCAGCTGCCCGTATCTGAGGACCGTCAGATGCCAACCGCCGGCGCCGTCGGGTGCGGCGGCGACGAGTTCGCCCACCCCGGCCAGGGAGCGCAACCGCTGCCCGCGCCAGAGCATCTCCACGGTGTCGGCGGTCAGGTCGCGCAGCCGTGCGGCACTTTCAAAGCTGGCTTGATCGGCCAGGACCCGAATCCGCTCCACCGCGGCGCCCAGCGCGGTGTTGTCGGCCCCGTCGATCAACTCCGCCGCCCGCCTGGGCGCGGCCCCGTACTGCTCGGCCGTCATCGCCCGGCCGGCCGGACACGGGGCGACCTCCCGCTCCGGGCAGGCCGGACCGTGCACACCGCTGCGTCCGATCCGGGTGACGCAGGTTCGTACACCGGTGAATCGTGCGATTAGCCCGGCGACGTCGACGGCGTCGGCCCGGGACCGAAACGGCCCGAGCGCACGGTCGTGGCGTGGCGCGCGCACCACGGACAGCCGCGGGAACGCCTCGTCGGTGAGCACCACCCACCACCATCGGTGGGGGAAGCGGGACCGCCGGTTGTAGGGCGGCGCGTGGGCTGCGAGCAGTCGCAACTCGCGAACGCCTGCTTCCAGTGGGTGCGCGCACTCGACATGCTCGACACTTTCGGCCAGGCCGACCATCTCCTTGATCCGGCCGCGCGGATCGGCGCCGGTGAAGTACTGGCCGACCCGTCGCCGGAGATCGGTCGCGGTACCCACGTAGAGCACTTCGGCCGACGGCCCGCGAAAGAGATAGACCCCCGGTTTGCGCGGCAGTCCGTGGGCAAGTACCCGCTTGCTTCGCTGGGCATTGGAGACGTTGGGCAGATACGACTGCAGATCGCCGAAGGTCGTCACGCCCAGGTTGCCCACCCGTTCGATCAGCGCGTGCAGCACGTCGACGCATGCGCGCGCATCATCGAGTGCGCGGTGCGTGGGCGTGGTGGCGGACCCCACCAGTTTCGCCAGTGCGGACAGCCGCACACTGGGCGCCTCCTCGCGGGTCAACACCCGCCGGGCCAGTTTCACCGTGCACAACACCGGTGGTTTCGGCCAGGCGATATCACATTGCTGCGCGGCGGCGCGAAGGAAGCCGGTATCGAATCCGGCGTTGTGCGCCACCAGGATTGAGCCTCGGGCGAACTCCAGGAACATCGGAAGTACGGCCTCGATCGTCGGCGCATTACGCACCATCGCCGTGGTGATTCCGGTGAGTTCGATGATCTGTGGCGGGATATCGCGCTGCGGATCGACCAGCGTGGCGAACTCGCCGATGACATTGCCGCCGCGCACCTTGACCGCACCGATCTCGGTGATCGCGTCCCGGTAGCCGTCCGCTGCGGCGTTCGCCCGCGATCCGGTGGTCTCGAGGTCGACGATGACGAACGTGGCGTCCCGCAGTGACGCCTCTGCGACGGTGTCGACATCGGCGAAGCTCAACTGATCGTCGGTGTGAAAGCCGGCCACGGTCGCTGACGCTAGGGCGCACCTCCGACAAAACGGACCGCGCCACTCCGACGGTGAGAACGTGTCGGTACCTGTCGCTAGCGTGCGGGGCAGCCGAGTGGTGTGGAGCGAACGAACAGGAAGAGGGAGCCGATATGAGACCAATCGACAGGGGACACGTCCCGCCAGAACCGGGCGAACCCGTGATCATCGACTGCGACCAGTGTGCGGTACGGGGGCCGGGTTGCCCGGATTGTGTGGTCAGCGTGCTGCTGGGCGTTCCGGAAACTCTGCTGGAGGATGAGCGTGTAGCTCTGGAGGTGCTTGCCGAAGCGGGCATGGCGCCCCGGTTACGGCTGGTGCCTGTCCGCCGGAATCCCGGTGCTGAACTGGCCGGCTAGCCCGGCGCCTGCAGGGTTCAGCAGGCAAGGTTCAGTCAGTTACTGGTGTGACTGATGTGGCTGAGCATTCGCTGAGATCTTCACCCTTTGGTTGGACAAAGCCGTTGCCGTTTCGTAACCTGATCGAGACCTGAACGCAGTTCGGCGAGTCGAGTCGACGCAGTCAAAGGATGCAAAAACCTTGATGTTTGACCGCACCTCCCTCACCAAATCTCGTGCTCAGAAGTGGTTTTCTGGCGCCGTCGCCGGCGCCACTGTGCTCGCGTGCATGCTGAGCACCCCGGCCTCCGCCGATCCGGCCCAGGACGCCGTGACCAAGATCAGCGAACTCTCCCGGCAGGCTGAGCAACTCACCGAGCAGATGCATGCGGCTGAACTCGACCTCGAGAAGAAAGTCCAGGCCCAGACCGCTGCGGAACAGTCACACGCCAACGATCTGGCCGCCTTGGACGCCGCCAGACTTCAACTGTCCTCCTACCAGGGCTCGGTCAATACGCTGGCCGCCTCGGTGTACATGGGCGGTCGCACCGACGGTCTCAATGCGATCCTGACCGCGGCCTCGCCGCAGGGTCTGATCGACAAGATGGCTGTTCAGCGGGTCATGGGTATCGAGATGGCGGCTCAGATGCAGAGCTTCCGCAACCTCAGTGCCGAGGCGGTCCGCATCGAAGCCGCCTCGGCCAAGTCCGCGGCGGACGCCTCGGCGGCCGCCGACGAGGCCGCTGCCATCCGCGCCGACCTGCAGGGAAAGCAGTCCCAACTCCAGGTCCAGATCGCTGCGGTGAAGTCCCGCTACGCGCTTCTGACCGCTCTGCAACGGGCGACTCTGGCCGGCCCGGCTGCCCTACCACCGTCGATTCTGGCCGCGCCGGCACCCGAGGCTGCGCCACCGCCGGAGATCTCGGCCCTGGCCGCCCTGCCGTCACCTGGCGCCGGTGGTGGCGAGGGCTCGATCGCCGTGCAGGCGGCGTTGACCCGGATCGGCACGCCTTATGTCTGGGGTGCGGCCGGACCCGGTGCCTTCGACTGCTCCGGCCTGGTCATGTGGGCCTACCAGCAAGCCGGCATTTACCTACCGCATTCGAGTTACGCGCAGGCCGCCGGTGGGCAGCCGGTCTCGTTGGACCAGATGCAACCCGGTGATGTCATCACCTACTACTCCGACGCGTCGCACGTCGGAATGTATGTCGGTGACGGGATGATGGTTCATGCCTCCACCTTCGGGATTCCGGTGGCCGTAGTCCCGGTGAACAACGCCCCGATCTACAACGTCCGTCGGTACTGAGTCGGTAGGTCGCCGGATTCGGCGGTCAGGTCCGGTGGCCGCAGTGCTGATCGCCGAGTTGGCCGCGGCATCGCTTCTTCTCGGCCGGGTGTCGCACCCGTCGACGTCGTCCCCGCGTCCCGCGCTGTCGGCCTCGGCTCCGTCGGTGCTCGCCGGCGGTCGGACGGTGCGCCTGCTCAGCCTGGGCGGAACCCGGACTGACGGCCTACTCGCCCGGGTCGGAGCCGAAATGGGTGCGGCCGTAAGTGCGGTCGAGCGGTTCTGGGGCATTGACTGGGGGCACGGTGACGACCCTGAGATCACCGTCGTGGCCACTGACTCCGAAGCGCGATTCCTCGACTATGCCCACCTCGACACCCGACGTCAGTGGGCCGATATCGCCGCGGTATCTGTCGCCGACGAGGTCGATCTCGCCGGGCGCATGACGTCCGGTCAGCGAATCGTCTTGGCACCCGGTGCGTCGGCGATGAACGATTCCGCACTGCGAATTGTGTTGACGCACGAGCTTTTCCATCTCGCCGCCCGTGCCGACACCGCCCTGGACGCCCCGCGCTGGCTGACCGAGGGTGTGGCGGACTTCGTCGCACGACCGCCGTCGGCGATACCCGCCGGCACGAGTCCCGAACTGCCCTCCGATGCCGCACTCGACGAGTCTGGGGTCGAACGTTCGGCGGCCTACGACCGAGCCTGGTGGTTCGCGCGGTTCATCGCCGATACCTACGGCACCGACGGACTTCGCCGGTTCTACACCGCGGCGGGTGGGCCGGACCACGGTGACCTCGCAGCCGCGGTCCAGCGATCGCTGGGCACCGATCTGCCCGCACTGGAAGCCAACTGGGCGCAGTGGCTGACCGATGAGCAGCAGCGACGATGACCCGAATCCTGTTGGTGACCAACGACTTTCCGCCCCGGCGTGGCGGAATCCAGTCGTATCTCGAACAATTCGTGCGGCGGTTGGCCGCCACCGGCGACCACGAGCTGACCGTCTACGCGCCGACGTGGAAGGGCGCCGAGGAGTACGACCGCACTGCGCCATTCGAAGTCGTCCGCCATCCCGGCACGCTGATGCTGCCGCAGCCGGGCGTGGACCGGCGGATGCGCGACCTGATCCGAAGTCACGGTATCGAGACGGTGTGGTTCGGTGCGGCCGCACCACTGGCTCTGCTCGCACCGCAGGCTCGCCGGGCCGGTGCTGCACACATTGTGGCCAGCACCCACGGCCATGAGGTGGGCTGGTCGATGCTGCCGGGCGCCCGCTCAGCACTGCGGCGTATCGGGGCCCAGACCGACATCATCACCTACGTCAGCAGTTACACCCGTGGCCGATTCGCGTCGGCATTCGGTGCCCGGGCGAGCTTGGAACACCTGCCGCCGGGCGTCGACACCGATCGTTTCGAGCCCGACCCGGTTGCGCGCGCGCAATTACGGGCGCGCTACGGGCTCGGCGGGCGGCCCGCGGTGGTCTGTGTGTCACGACTGGTGCCGCGTAAGGGCCAGGACATGTTGATCAGGGCGTGGCCGGACATTCGGCGCCGGGTCAGCGGTGCCGCACTGGTGATCGTCGGCGGCGGTCCCTATGCCGACACCCTGCACGGGCTGGCACAGGATTGCGGGGTGGACTCCGACGTGGTGTTCACCGGCTCAGTGCCCGGCGCCGAACTCCCGGCCCACTATGCGATGGCCGATGCGTTCGCGATGCCGTGCCGCACCCGCGGGGCAGGCCTGGACGTCGAAGGTCTGGGCATCGTGTTCCTGGAGGCATCGGCCACCGGTGTGGCGGTGGTGGCCGGAAACTCCGGTGGCGCGCCGGAAACCGTCCGCGACGGCGAGACCGGCCGGGTGGTGGACGGCCGGAACCATGACGAGATCGTCGAGGCGATCAGCGATCTGCTGGCCGACCCTGAACTGGCTCAGTCCATGGGGGCGGCCGGGCGGGCCTGGATCGAGCGGGACTGGAACTGGGACGTCCATACCGCGCGGCTGGCCGAGCTGTTGCAGGTGCGTCCCGCGCGGGCACTGGGGTAGCCGGCGAATGGGATATGTGAAGCTATGGCCGTGAGCAGCATCCAGGTCGCCGACGAGACGTTTGTCGCCGCGAGTCCCGCCGCGGTGGGCCGGGCCGTGGGAGACCGGGCCGCGTGGCGTCGCTGGTTCGCCGACCTGATGCTTGAGGTGGTTGAGGACCGTGCCGACAAGGGCGTGCGCTGGACAGTTACCGGTGTGCTCACCGGCACCATGGAGATCTGGCTGGAACCGGTGCTCGACGGTGTGGTGCTGCATTACTTCCTGCATGCCGAACCGGCGGGGGATCCGGCTGCACCGAACCTGGCCGCACTGAACCACCGTCGGCGGGTGGTCGGCAAGCGGATGGCTTTTGAGGTCAAGAACAGCCTCGAGGCGACCCGACCGGTCGGCGCGCCACCGGCGGTTTGATACCCGGTTACCTCGCGGTGCGAGAGGGTACGGTTTGTGTCCAGGTTGTGTCCCGGCCTGGGTATCGCCGCCCACCGGCGACCGCGATACCGGACTGCGAGCGAGAGCAATGGGGAAGCACTGACAGTGGCTGATAAGACAGCGCAGACCATCTACATCGACGCGGACCCGCGAACGGTCATGGACGTCATCGCCGATATCGGCTCCTATCCGCAGTGGGTGTCGGAGTACACCGAGGCCGAGGTTCTCGAGACCGACACCAAAGGCAACCCGAAAGTGGCCCGGCTGGTGCTGGAAGCCGCCGTGCTCAAGGACACCATGGTGCTCACCTACGAGTGGCCGTCCGATCGCAAATCGGTGCGCTGGTCGCTGGTGTCCAGCACGCTGCTCAAGGCACTCGACGGCGTCTACATCCTCACGCCCAAGGGTTCCGGGACCGATGTCACCTATGAGTTGTCTGTTGACCTGATGGTTCCGATGATCGGTCTGCTCAAGCGCAAGGCCGAGCGGCGGTTGACAGACACCGCGCTGAAGGATTTGAAGAAGCGGGTCGAGGGCTGAGTGGAACCCGGTGATGCCGCCGCCGACGCGGGCCTGACCGATGTGGGCCTGACCGATGCGGCCCGAATCAGTTTTTTCGTCGGCAAGGGCGGTGTCGGCAAGTCCACGCTGGCCTCGGCGACGGCGGTGCGTGCGGCACTGAACGGCGAACGGGTGCTGGCGGTGTCGACCGATCAGGCGCACTCGCTTGGCGATGTGCTGGGCGTACCGGTGCATCCCAGCGGTGCGGCCGAGCCGGTCCGCATCCTGACCGAGGAGAACGGCGGCGACAATGGCGGCGGGTACCTGGACGCGGTGGCCCTCGACACCCTGGCACTGCTGGAGTCCGCGTGGCACCCGACGGCGGAGGTGCTGGCCGCGCGTTTTCCGGATTCCGATATCAAAGACGTTGCGCCGGAGGAGCTTTGCGCAATGCCGGGAATCCAGGAGGTACTGGGTCTACGAACTGTGGCCGCGTTGGCCGGTTCGGGTCAATGGGACCTTGTGGTGGTGGATTGTGCGTCCACCGCTGATGCACTTCGGATGTTGACCCTGCCCGCGGCGTTCGCGATGTACGTGGAGCGGTGCTGGCCGCGGCACCGTCGACTCAGCGTCGCGATCGATGATGCGCGGACCGCAGCCATGGTCGCCATGATTGAGACTGTCAGTGCCGGCATGGAGTCGCTGTCGGCTCTGCTCACCGACGGTGATCGGGTGAGCGCGCACCTGGTTCTCACGCCGGAGCGGGTGGTGGCCGCTGAAGCCGTCCGAACGCTTGGCTCGCTGGCACTGATGGGTATGCGGGTTGACGAGTTGATCGTCAATCAGGTTCTGTTCCAAGATGATTCGTAT
>Ga0136644_10003270_pt1 | contig 12163 bp, 8 predicted proteins | sample C_130820_EF_Meta_FD_94780 | JGI IMG/M metagenome (GOLD analysis project Ga0136644, IMG submission 94780) | Freshwater microbial communities from Lake Croche, Canada to study carbon cycling - C_130820_EF_MetaG (v2) (version 2) | ecosystem: Environmental > Aquatic > Freshwater > Lake | place: Lake... | reverse complement strand
ATCGCTCTTGGCGGCGTCGTAGACCTCAGCCGGGTCCCGGGAATGCCCGAACATGGTCTCATCCTCAAGAACGTGGGTGACGCCCTAAATCTTCGCCGGACCCTGATACACCGGCTCGAAGAAGCGAATTTGTCGGACAATTCCACCACTATCCGCCGACTTCTGACCTTTGTCGTGGTTGGCGGCGGCTATTCCGGGGTGGAAACGGCCGGCCAAATTCTCGATCTAGTCGCCGATGTCAAAGGGCTGTACCAGAATTTGGCCCAACATGAATCCCGCGTCGTTCTGATTCACAGCGGTCCATTCCTCTTGCCGGACATCGGAGAGCCGCTCGGTCGCTATGCGGAGGACCAACTCCGGAAGCGCGGTCTGGAAATCCGGCTGAACTCCCGGGTCACGGCGATGACCGCCACCAAGGCTGTTCTCGAGGGAGGCGAATGCATCGAAACCTGCAGCGTGGTTTCCACGGTCGGAAATGCCCCCAATCCCTTGGTGACGGCCCTCGCCAAACGCCATGGACTGGAGAGCGTCAAGGGACGCCTGGTCACCGAGCCGACGATGCGGGTAAAAGGGCAGTCCAACCTCTGGGCGGCGGGAGATTGTGCCGCCATACCCTTGGGGGACCAGCCCAGCAGCCCGCCAACGGCCCAATTTGCCCTGCGTCAGGGGACTCAACTGGCTCACAACTTGCAACGGGTCTTCAGTGGGGAGGAACTTCGCCCGTTTCAATTCACCAATCTGGGTCAGCTCGCCTCCATCGGCCATCGGACTGCCGTCGCCGATGTCCTTGGTTTTCAGTTCTCCGGCTTCCTGGCCTGGTGGTTCTGGCGCACGGTCTACATGTCCAAGCTCCCGGGTTGGGAGCGGAAAATTCAGGTCATTGCGGCTTGGACTCTTGACCTGTTCTTCCGGCGTGACATCAGCCTGATTGTCCCCGACCACAGCCGACGTCTTCCGGAGGCGCATTTGGAGACGGGCGATTCCCTCTTCCATCCGGGCGATCCGGCTGGATCGATTTATCTCATCAAGGCGGGAACCGTGGAGATTCGGGACGGTACCGTCGTCGTCCGCACCCTGAAGCAAGGCGACGTTTTGGCCGAACCAACGTGGTCGGACGAGAATGGCTGGCGCTATTCAGCAGTGGCGACGGCACCGTCCACCGTGGTTTCTCTTAATTCCGAAATCCGTGAAACCCTTTCCCAATTCACCCCCGCCTTCCGGCTCCTGTTTCAGAACACCAGCACGGCGAACGAAACGGACGGAACCAAACCGACCCCATGAGCATCGACCCCAAGACTCAGGCTCATCTTGAAGTGTACCGCGTTCTGCGCGGGGAGATCGAACATGAGGACCAACTGATTAATCACCGGCTGTCGTGGCTGGTGAGTTCCCAGGCCTTCATGCTGACGGCATTTGCCATCACCCTGAACGCCCCGGTTCTGTTTGTGAACCCGGTGTACGCCCGGCTTAATGGAATCCTGTACACCCTGCTCCCCTGGACGGGCATGGTGTCTGCGCTTTTGCTGTATCCAAGCATTCTCGGGGCCATCATCGCCCTTCGACGTCTTCGACGTCATGCCGAAGGCAGGATTCCTGACTGCCTTCCGCCAATCCACGGTTCCTTTCTGACCGTGGCCCTGGGCCATTGCGGTCCGTTGCTGATTCCCTGGGTGTTCATCATCACCTGGTTCATCATGCTCAGTCCGCGTTTGGGATGATCGTTGGGTGATATCGAGCCACGCTTGGACGAAACACCCGGGGCTCGGTTCAATGAAAACTGCTGGAAAGACGTCCATGAGTCCGCCCACAACCGGTTTCGAGCCACGATTTACCCGCACCCTGGGGCTCAGGTCAGCGGTGGCGGTCAATATGACCCAGATGTGCGGCATCGGGCCCTTCCTGACCATTCCACTGATGGTCGGAGCCATGGGTGGCCCGCAGGCCATCTTCGCCTGGCTACTCGGAGCAGTGTTGGCCATGGCGGACGGAATGGTTTGGGCCGAACTCGGAGCGGCCATGCCGGGTGCAGGCGGCACGTACCTTTACCTTCGGGAGGCGTTTCAATACCGGACCGGCCGATTGATGCCCTTTCTCTTTGTCTGGACCATCCTGATCGCCGTCCCCCTGGTTTTATCGACCGGGGTGATCGGGATTGTCCAATACCTTGGGTACTATTTCCCTTCGCTGGCTTCGCCTCCTCAGAGCACGGGCTCGATGTTGAGGGATTTATTGACCGTACCCCATCTCGAAGTCACCGCCATCTCCGTGGGCGTGGTCGGACTCGCTGTGTTCACCCTCTATCGGGGCATCGCGGCCATCGGTCGCCTGACGCATGTGTTTTTTGTCATCATGCTCGTCACCGTTGGCCTGATGATCGCCGCCTGCGCCACTCAGTTTGACCCGCATCTGGCCTTTTCGTTTCCTCCCGGCGTCTTTCAACCAAAGGGGGCATTTTGGCTGGGACTCGGTCAGGGCCTGGTTTACGCCATCTACGACTACGCTGGGTACAACACCACCGCTTGTATTGGCGAAGAAATCGTCAATCCCGGGCGGGTCATCCCACGGTCCATCCTCTATTCGATCCTCGGGATCATGGGCATTTATTTGCTCATGAACATCGGGGTCTTGGGAGTGGTACCCTGGAAAGAAGTCGCCGAATCCTCTTCCATAGGGTCGCTGGTGATGGAAAAGACTTGGGGAAAACCGGCGGCGACAGGATTCACCGCGTTGGTCTTGATCACCGGCTTTGCTTCGATCGTCACCGGACTGTTGGGGGCTTCACGGATTCCCTTCAATGCGGCTCGCGACGGTCTTTTCTTTTCCCCATTTGGCCGACTTCACCAGCGCCTTCATTTTCCCCACATTGGCCTTTGGGTCATGGGACTGGTGACTGCCATCGCCTCCTTTTTTCCTCTGGACCAGGTGATCAACATGCTGACGGCGGCAATCGTGCTGGTTCAAGGACTCTCCCAAGTGGTAGCCCTGACCGTGCTTCGGCATCGTCAGCCAAGCCTGCCGCGCCCGTATCGACAGAGCCTTTATCCGCTCGCCAGTCTCATTTCAGCAGCTGGATGGCTTTTTGCTTACAGCCGGTCCGGCATCCTGATGATTGGTCTTTCACTGGGATGGGTGGCTCTGGGCGGGGTCGCTTTCCTATTCTGGGCACGCTCCGTCAAGACCTGGCCCTTTGCTCCGCTGGAAATCCGCGAGCCATTCTTGGAGTCCACCAAGCCAGGTGAACCCTGACGCGCAGGGCTCTACCGACGGGGGTCTATGGACCGGTCTTCGCTTCGCGGGATTCGTAAGGTTGCGGTTCCCAGCCTCCGCCGAGGGCCTTGACCAGCGCGACCAGTGCGGCGGCACGCTCCCCCTCCAGTTGAACGACACTGCGCTCATGGCCGAGGGCCACACTCTGGGCGGTGGCGACCTCAAGGTAAGTCACCAGACCGGCTTCGTATCGATGGTTGGCGATCTCCTCCGTCTTGCGGGCGGCGTCCCGGGCGGCACTCTCGGCCTCCCATTGGGTGGCTAGAAGTTGCTGGGCGGTCAATTGGTCTTCGACCTCCTGAAATGCCGTCAACACCTGTGACCGGTATTGGGCCACAGTTGCCGTATACATGGCCTCCGCTGACCGGACCGCTGCCTCGGTTCGCCCTCCGGTAAACAACGGCCAGTCGACCGAGGGACCCACCGACCAGAACCGGCTCGAAGCATCAAAGACACTGCTGGCATGAACGCTCTGTAACCCGGCCAACCCATTGATCCGGAACCGCGGATAATAGGCGATTCGGGCGAGCCCGATGTCGGCATTGGCGGCCGCCATGCGTCGCTCGGCGGCCGCCACGTCCGGACGGCGCTCCAACAGTTCACTCGGTTGGCCGTCTCCGATCGGAGGTGTTGAAAAGGTATAGTTGGTTCGGGATTCCCAATGGAATCCGGTCGCCGGATGCCCCGATAGTGTCGCCAGCGCATGTCGGAGTCGGGCCGCTCGAAGGGCCACCGCCGGGACCTGCGCCTCCGCAGCGCAAAGCTGAGTCAGGGCCTGAGAAACGTCGAGATCTGTGGCGATTCCCCCTTTTCGGCGATTTCGCACCAATTCATAGGCCCGCTGGAAATCGACCACCGTGGCCTCCAACAGGGCGGACTCCAGATCGAGTGACCGAAGCAGGAAGTAGTCGATGGCCACTTCCGCTTGGATGGTCAGCCGGGCCGACGCGAGATCATTGGCGTCGGCTTCATAGCGCGCACGCGACCCCTCGACCTGCCGACGAATGCGTCCCCAAAGGTCTGGTTCCCATCCAGCCTGAAGCGGGATGATAAAATTATTGAAGGTATATGCCTTCCCAGCCGGATGCCCATTCTCGGGAAGGTTCAGACTGGAACGCTGCCTCACGGCGGAGGGGGTCGTCGATAGATGCGGAAAATAATCGGAACGGGCTATGTCCACGTCGGATGCGACCGCCGCCAGGCGGGCGGCAGCGGCCTGAAGGGATTGATTTTCCCCTTCGGCCTCCTTCTCCAGCCCATCCAGGATAGGGTCACCGAATGCCTTCCACCAGTCACTGCGCCCCGGCGTTGCCGAGGCATCAAAAGGGTGCCAGGCCACTCCGTTAGTGGTCTCAAATTGGGACGGAATCGCATTGGTTCCCAGCGCTTGAGGACGTTGATAATTCGGCCCGACAGCGCATCCAGCGAGCACCAGGCCCAACGTCGCCAGGCCGACATGGAATCGAGTCGTCTTCATGGCTTGGCGTCCGATTTTCCTGATTCAAGAATCCGCACGGTCATGCCGTTCACAAGGGCATCGGGAGGATTGACGATGACCCGGTCTTGAAGGGTCACGCCATGTAGCACCTCGATGGTGGGGCCAAAGTCGCGTCCCAGGACAACCGACTTCAGTGTGACTTTCCCGGCGGCATCGACCAGTCCTACCTGGGGTCCCTCGGCCCGAAAGAGTAACGTGTTGGCGGGCAGAGAGACTCCGGCTGCCAATGGAGGAGCAGGGAACCGCACCTGGGCGTAGCTACCGGACAATAGCAGTTGCTTGGAATTGTCGACTTCCAGTTCCGTTAACATGGTTCGAGAGTCAGGTTCAATCGCTCCAGCGGTGCGGACCACCCGGGCTTCAAAGGTCTTTCCGGGCATTTCCTGAAGGGAGAGTTGGGCGATGGAGTTCGTGGCAATTCCCGGGGCCAGGGCCTGGGGAACGCGGACGAACACACGGAGCCGGGCGGTCTGCGCCACCCGGAACAACTCAACCCCCGTTCCGGCGGAGACCAAATCGCCGACATTCACCAGGCGGCGGGTGATAATGCCTGAGAATGGGGCGGTGACTTGGGCAAAGCCGTTCAACTCTTCGAGCCGTCGAACGTTGGCTCGGGCGGCTTCCACCGTCGCGACCTTGAGCGCGAGGTCGGCTTTTTTTTCGGCGGCCTCCTGTTCGGCCACTGAGGAGGTCTTCAGCAGTTCGGCCCATCGGGTAGCCGTGGTCTGGGCGAGGTCTCGGGCAGCCTCCACCTGGGCAAGTTCGGCCCGGCTTCGGGCTAATTCCTGATTCAGTTCAGGCGTATCAATCTCCGCCAACAATTGCCCTGCCTCCACATTGGTGCCCAGGTCCACCAACCAGCGCCGGACATAACCGGTCGCCCGCGGATGGATGGGGGCCTCAAGATAGGGCCGCAATTCAGCCGACAACAAGAGCGGTGGTGGCGCGACAGCATTGCTCAAACCGACAACTGCTACCGTGGGAATGGCCAGGGCCTGGGTTGTTTCATCCAGAGCAATTCGGGCTCTCCAGCGAGGAATCAATCCAGCCACGACGGCCAATCCAGCCAAGATGACGGTGACGAAAAACACCGCCGCCAGGCGCGAGCCCGATCCACGGCTCGACGGACGACCCGGAACGGAACCGACAGTGCCTGGGGCTGTATCAGCTGCAGGCGTGGATGAGGAACGATCGAACGTATGCATGGGACAAAGGGAGAAAAAGTCAGCGGCCCAATTCGGTGCTCATACTGCCCAGGTTGACGGATTTGGAAACCGCACCACCTGCCGGTTTGGTTCGCAGACGGTGCATCAGGCTGAACACCACCGGCACAAAGAACAGGGTGGCCAGAGTGGCCATCAACAACCCACCAATCACGGCTCGTCCGAGCGGCGCGTTCTGTTCGCCTCCCTCACCCAGGCCCAGGCTCATCGGCAGCATCCCGATGATCATCGCGAGCGCAGTCATGAGCACAGGCCGTAAGCGGCCTACCCCCGCGTGGATGCCCGAACCGACAGGATCGCCGCTGGCCAGCAAATGCTCGCGGGCAAAGGTCACCACCAACACTGAATTGGACGTGGCAACCCCGAGACACATGATGGCACCCATCAAGGCGGGAACGCTTAATGTGGTTTGGGTCAAGTACAGGCCCCAAGCCACTCCGGCCAAAGCTGCCGGCAACGCCGAAATGATGATGAAGGGGTCCAGCCAACTCTGGAAGTTGACCACCAGCAGGAGATACACGAGGACAATGGCGGCGACGAGCCCGATGCCAAGGCCAATGAAACTGCTCTTCATGGTGTCGACCTGTCCGCGCACGACCAAATAGCTACCCCGGGGCAGTTCCATTTGAATCTTGTCCATCAACGGCTGGATATCGCGCATGACCCCACCGAGGTCGCGTCCGCTCACACCACCAAAGACATCGATGACCGGCTGAACATTGTAATGGGAAACCACTGCGGGTCCGTTGGTTCGGGAGAAGGTGGCCAGGTTGGCCAGTAGCTGCCCGTTCCCATCCCCCGACGCACCAGCGGTAATAGGAATTCCGCGCAAGTCCTGCAAGGAGGTCATTTCGTGTTCCGGTGCCCGGGCATTGACCAGGTAGCTGACGCCGTTCTTGGGGTTGAGCCAATAGCCCGGCTGCACCTGGCCACTGCCACTAAGTCCGAGCAAGACCGAATTGGCCACGTCGCGCTCGGTCAGGCCCATTTCCACCGACTTCGCCCGGTCCACGGCAAAGCGAAGCTTCGGTTGGTCTGCCGGTTGTTGAACCCGGACATCCACCGCCCCCGGCACATGCCGGATTTGCTCGGCCAAACGGGCGGCAAGTTCACGATTCTTGGCCTGGTCGCGCCCCACGAACTGAATGTCAAATGGGGCAGGCAGACCAACGTTTAAGGTCTGGCTTACGATGTCGGCGGGGAGGAAGTAGAACAACGTTCCCGGAAATCGCGCGTTCAGCTTGGCGCGGAGGTGGTTGACATATTCCGGGGTTGGACGATGTCCGGGCTTCAGCGAGACCAGGATATCCGCGTCGCCCGTTCCAATAAGACCGTTGTTACTGTAGCTCAAGCTGATGCCGGATCCGGGAATGCCAATGTTGTCGAGCATGCCATCGAGTTCCGCGGCCGGAATCTCTCTCCGGATGGCCTGTTCAATCTCATCGACCAGGCGGGCGGTCTCTTCGATCCGGGTGCCGGTGCGCGCACGTAGGTGTAAACGAATCTGTCCGGCATCAACCAACGGAAAAAAGTCCTGTCCCAGCAGAAAGACCAACCCGAGCGAAGCCACGCAACCGCCCAGGAAGACGGTGGCCATGCTGCGCCGGTGGGCCATGCATGCCTCCAACCAGCCCAGATAACCTTCACGGAAGCGATGGAATCCGCGCTCGAAGGAAAGCTGAAATTGCACCAGGGGCCCCACCAGACGACTGCTGAAGGACCGAGTCTCACGCCGCCGTATCAGGGTTCCACCCGTGGTCAATGCATCGTGGTCCTCGACCTGAATTGGGGAATGATGGATGCCGGGTTGATGGACCCGCCGGTAGAACCACATCACCAAGGTCGGAATCAGGGTTCGCGAAAGAACATAGCTGGCCAGCATCGCAAAGACCACCGCTTCGGCCAGGGGCACAAAGAGATACCGGGCAACGCCGCTCAGGAAAAACATCGGTACAAAGACGATGCAAATACACAGGGTCGAGACCAGCGCCGGCAGGGCGATTTCCTGGGCACCGTCGAGTATCGCTTCCTCCAGTGGTTTTCCGAGACCCATCTGGCGATGAACGTTTTCGATTTCCACCGTGGCATCGTCGACCAGAATGCCGACCGCCAAAGCCAATCCACCCAGCGTCATCAGATTAATGGTTTCCCCAAGCGCACTTAGGACCACCAGGGAGCTGAGCACTGAAAGCGGAATGGAAAGGGCAATGATGACCGTGCTCCGCCAACTGCCAAGGAACAGGAGAATCATGGCCGCAGTCAGAGCCGCTGCGATGACGCCCTCACGTACAACCCCTTGGATTGCCGCCTGAACGAAAATGGATTGGTCGGCGAATTCCTGCACTTCCAAGCCCTGGGGTAGTCCTTTGATGATGTTCGGCATGGCTGCCTTCACCCGCGCCACCACCTGAAGGGTCGAAGCCGAACCGCTCTTGAGAATGGTCAGCAGGGCACCCCGGACGCCGTTCTTCCGGACGACATTTTGCTGCGGAAGGTAACCGTCCCGCACTTGCGCTACCTCGCGAACATAAATGGTCGCGCCGTTGACCGTCTTGATCGGCAGGTCATTGAGCTCGTCCAAAGCCTTGGGGCTCGAATTCAATTCAATATCGTACTCGGTGGCACCGATCTTGGCCGTGCCGGAGGGGAGAATCAGATTCTGTGAATTGATCGCCGAAACCACGTCCTGGGCCGTCAGATTTCTTGCCTTGAGCGCTGCCAAATCCAAATCGACCGAAACCAGCCGGGTCTTGCCCCCGTACGGCCAGGGCACAGCCGCCCCCTGGACAGTGGACAGCCCGATACGGATGGCATTTTGGCTGATATCGTACAGTTCCTGTTCGGAAAATCCTTTTCCCCCGATGGCATATTGCAGGATGGGAACGGTCGAGGCGTTGTAGCGGATAACCAACGGGGGTGTCTGACCGGGAGGTGCCTGCCGCAGGATGGTTTGAGCGATGGCCGTCACCTGAGCCACGCCGCCATCCACAGAAGCCCCCTGCCGCAAAAAGACCTTGATGATTCCAACCCCATTGTAGGCCGTGGACTCGATGTGATCGATGTCATTGACCGTGGCGCTCAGCGCGCGTTCATGCAGGTAAACGAGGCGCTGCTCAACTTCCTGGGCGCTCAAACCGGCATATTGCCAGACCACGCTGATGACCGGTATTTCAATGGCCGGGAAGATGTCGATGGGAGTCCGCAAAAGCACCAAGGGCGTTGCCAGCAACAAGAGCAGGGCAGCCACCACGAAGGTGTAGGGCCGACGAAGGGCTAGTTTGACGATCCACATGGCGGAAGCCTGAGTCGAAGTTTTATGACCGCCTACAAATGACCGCGAAAGACAACCGGGGCCAATACAAGTTTGCTCCCTGATTGAGACTCAGAGAGTATCAGTCCCGTGGAGCTGCGTCATCTACGTTATTTTGTCGCCGTCGCCGAGGAGCTGAATTTTCGGCGCGCGGCAGAGCGTCTTCATCTGGCGCAGCCACCGTTGTCCGCTCAAATCAAGGCTTTAGAGACGGAATTGGGGGTTCGATTGTTCGACCGATCCACGCGGTCGGTCCGGCTGACCGAGGCCGGCCGAATACTTCTCGACGAAGCCCGGCAAGTTTTGCTTTCGGCGCGCCAGGCGGAGCAGCGGACCCGGCAGGTGGGGTTGGGGCTGCAAGGGACGCTCCGAATCGGCATCATCGCCCCGTCCGCCAATGCCTGGATGGCCTCGATTCTTCGCGAATTTCGGCAATTGCATCCCGGGGTGAAGCTGGCTCTTTTCGATTTGGTGAGCACCGACCAACTCCGTCGGCTCCGGGACGACGAATTGGATGTGGGCGTCCTCCGTCCCCCGGTTCATTCACTGGAACTGGAGTATCAATACGTCGAGGAATCGAGACAAGTCCTAGCCGTTCCGACGGGTCACCGGTTGGCCACCAAGGCCGAAATCGTTTGGACGGACTTCCACGACGAAGCGCTCGTGCTGATAGACCCCGGCTTGCAACACGGCTACTACGACCGCTTTTTCCAAGCGTGCGCTCAGGCGGGCGCTGTTCCACGTCCCGCTCAATTCGCCAATGACATCCAGACCAAAATGTGGCTGATTTCAGCCGGGTTCGGCATCGCACCCACCACGGCATCCCTGGCGGAAATCAGCCGTCCGGGTCTCACCTACCGCGAGTTGCCTCCAGGAATGCCAATGGTTCGTTCAGCGCTGGTCTGGAAACGAAACAATGATTCCCCTGCCGTCCAGGCCTTGGTGCAGCTGATGCTGGCAAGGCGCCAATCGCTGGGCGGATCGACCGATTGATGTAGACGTGAAGATCATTGGAAAAGCCGTGGGTTGGCTATTCTCACCACCGCCATCGCCGATTTCCTGGGCGAGGGTCATCCTTTGGTGGGAAATCCGACGAATTCCGTACAATATTTTCGTGGGTCTCTACGGCATCCTTTGCCTTTTCATCTTCCTCTGGGCAATAACCACCAGTGGCCCCTCCGACGACGGGGAGGATTTTTTTGAGCCATTTGCGTTGTTTGTAGCTCCCTTTGTTGTAAATCTTTGCTATACTTTCGGTTGGCTGGTGGAGGTTGCTGCCCGAACGCTGCTGCCATCTCTCTCGCCACGCTTTGGCCCGAGCTTGATGAAAGTGGGTATCGGGTTTTCGGTCTTCATGATCAGTATACCAGCTGTCATTTCGGTTGGTTTTAGATTGGTGCAACTTGCCCGTGGCGCGCAGTAGGTCGTCGTACGGATATGTAGGGGCATCTGGACCGTACCCCTCCATCATCAGAAGTGCGGTAGCGAAGTCCCTTGGAATGCGGACTCAACCAGGGTCGCGGCATAGGCATTGGCAACGCGCGCAGGAACGGTGAAATCCATTCCGCGCCGCCACGCCTCCGGTGCTTCTGGATGAGTGCCGCAAAGAATCACCCATCCCTTCCCGGACCTTCCCTCAACAATGGCGGAGCTGCCATCAGGATATCGGGCCATGACCTCTCCCCAACCATTGAAGTGCGGACCGTCTTCCCAATAGTGCTCCTGGGTCGTCGCGTCCGCACATTGGATTGCTACAGCGGCTTTGTGAATGCCCCGATTCACCGCTGCATAGAATCCCACCCGAACCCCGGAGGTCAGGTTCAGGCTATTCGTCGCCGCGTTGCCCGCCATAAGCCCTCCTGCACAGATACCGAGGTAGTTTAAGCCGTTCTGAACGGCATGGTGAACGCTCGTAGCAGTATTCGGCGTCAAGCCGGCGCTCATCGTCAGATAATTTCCCCCCGGAATGATCAACAGCCGATGCGCGAGAAGCTGCCCTTCAGTCATGGCATTCAAGTGCGAGGAATCGACAGTGGAATAGGACAACCGTTTTGCGTCGAGGATACCTTCGACCGCCCTGACGTCATTCGGAGAGCTTCCGTTCCCGACAAAGAGGAGAATGGGAGCTGGGTCATCGGACGACTTCGGCCCGCAGGCCGTCATTAAAACCAGGCCACAGCAGAAAGCCACGACGACCACGCCGCATCGCCTTATGAGCCATCGAGACATGGGATAAGTCACAGATTTCGGTACCCTTGACCCAGCCTGTCCAAGGGAGTTTTCAATGCGATGGAAGTATCGGATGGGGCCGTATTTTCCAGAATAATCCGCGATTAATACAAAGGGACAGGTCATTAGTCAGTATTCACCTTCACAAGCGAAGTACCGGCAGCTTTAGGAATTGGTAGTGAGTCTGAAAGAGGGCGTGGCTAAATCGAAGGCCAGTGAAACGAGAGGCCTTAACTTGGCTAATGTCCTGATTTTGAGGAGGCGTAGGCCGTGGGAGCTCATTGGTCAGCTTCCGCCCCCTCTTGGACACTACTCCGTCGCAACGTGGTACCCCGTGCCCGGTAAAGGATGCTCGAATCTCGGCGACTTCGTTGCCATCGAGATACTCGACGACGCAGCTTCAGGCGAAAGCAGACCCGAATGTTGCTATTCTTGAGCCAATCCGCCCGCCACCCCCACCGGCTCCAACCTCAGGTCCCTCACCCCAAAGATCGTTGAGTCGTTCAGAAACTTGAACCGCCTCGCCCCATCCTTGCGCTTGGGTCCAAACCGCTGGCGATGGTCCTTAAACACCTGATTCACCCAGCCCCGACTCCCAATCACTGCTCCGTCGGTAAAGTACCTTACCCGACACCT
>Ga0136644_10003269_pt1 | contig 12164 bp, 10 predicted proteins | sample C_130820_EF_Meta_FD_94780 | JGI IMG/M metagenome (GOLD analysis project Ga0136644, IMG submission 94780) | Freshwater microbial communities from Lake Croche, Canada to study carbon cycling - C_130820_EF_MetaG (v2) (version 2) | ecosystem: Environmental > Aquatic > Freshwater > Lake | place... | reverse complement strand
GTCATCGCCGCCGGCTGCCAGCGCAGCTCGTCCCCCGGGAAGCGGTTGGCGAGCGTGCCCAAGAGCACCGCCTCCGTGAGCGGCCCCGCGTAGTCGAAGCCGCAGGTGGTCGGCGGCCCGCCCAGGCAGGCGTCCACGAACAGGTGGTAGTGATTCCCGCCCGGCGCCGCGTCGACCGGCGTCGCGCCGAACGTCGCCACCGGCAGGAGCTGCGGCATCGCCACGTGCGGCAGCAGGATCGCCCCCTTCTCGCCCAGGAAGATCGAGCCCTGGTCGGGCAACGCGATCCGGCCACCGTCGGCCTTCTCCAGCGGCCACGCGTGGGTGTCGGGCATCCGGCCGCCGTCGTACCAGGTGAGCACGAAGCCGTCGCTCGTGAACCGCCCGGCCGGAAACGTGAAGCGGGTCTCGTTCTGCATCCCGAAGGAGTCGCGTGGCGCCGCCGAGCTCCGCGAGACGATCGACCGCGGCGGTCCGAGCGCAAGCGCGCTGAACACCGGATCGAGGATGTGGATCGCCATGTCCCCCATCGTGCCGCCGCCGAAGTCGTACCACCGTCGCCAGCTGCCCGGGTGGTAGTGCTTGGGCGCGTAGGGCCGCTCCCGCGCCGTGCCCAGCCAGAGATTCCAGTCGAGCGCGGCCGGCACCGGCCCGGGCTCGGGCTCGGGCCCGTCGTATCCCCACGTCTTCCCGCTCCAGGAATGCACCTCCCGCACCGTGCCGATGATCCCGCTCTGCACGAGCTTCACCGCCGTGCGGTACTGGGTGTTCGAGTGGATCTGCGTGCCCATCTGCGTGACGAGTCCCGGCTGCGACGCGGCGACGGCCCGCAGCTGCCGCGCCTCGTGCACGTCGTGCGTGAGCGGCTTCTGGCAGTAGACGTGCCTGCCGTGGTTGAGGGCCGTCATCGCCGCCGGCGCGTGCGTGTGGTCGGGCGTGGAGACGTGGACGGCGTCGATCCCGTCGGCCATCTCGTCGAACAGCCGGCGAAAGTCGGCGAACCGCCGCGCGCCGGGATGCTTTTCCCCGGCCGCGGCGAGGTTGCCCGAGTCGACGTCGACGAGCGCCACCACCTCGACATTCGGGTGCGAGGAGAGCGCGGCGAGGTCGGCGGCCCCCATGCCCCCCACGCCGATGCCGGCGAGCCGCAGACGGTCGTTGGCGGCCGCCCGTGCCCCCCGGGTCGCCGCGGATATCGGCAGGCCGGCAAGCGGCAAGGCGGCTCCGGCGAGCGTGGCCTGCCGGAGAAGCTCGCGGCGTGAGAGGCGGGGCATGGCGGACTCCGTGACGGGGTGGGAAAGCGACAGGATTATCAGTCGAGCTCGGGCGGAAGGCTGCCGTAGGCCCACGGCCCCCCCTTGAACGGCGGCGCGGCCGCGGGCTTCGGCACCGGGCCGGGGCGGAGCCCGGCGGCGAGTTCCTTGAGCGTGTCGCAGATCGTGCGGCCGGCGGTGGGGACGAGGTTCGAGTAGCTCGTGAGCCGCGTCTCGTAGCCGCCGCCGCGCGGTCCGAGCGCCTCCTCGGTGGGCACGTAGCCGACGCAGTCGTTGGCCAGCGACACGGGAAACGTGACGGGAAACGGCCCCGCGGCCTTGAGCTCGAGGCCGTAGTCCACGAAGTATTCCGCCGGGCAGGAGAGAAACACGGCCGGCCCGACCTGGATCGCCTGCAGCTCGACCGCCGCCACCGGCTCGCGGGCGAGCCGCGCGTCGAGCAGCACGATCTCCTTGGCGAACGTCCACTCGGTGGGGTCCACCTTCGCGTCGGCCGGCGCCTCGACGATCGCCCGCGCCTGCGCGACACGCTCCGGCCGCGGCACGCGCCGCGGGATCTCGAGCGTGCGGCCGGCGACCGCGAGCGGCAGGAGCGGTCCGGCGGACGGCTCGAGCGCGAGGAGCGCCCCGGCTCCCGCCGCGCCCACGGCCGCGCCGAGCCGCCGGGCGGCCGCGCCGCCGAACTGCGGGTAGGCGAAGGGATTGCGGTTGTCGACCTGCGTCACGTCGCCCGCCATCCCGGCCGTGAACACGACGACGCAGCCGTCGCCGAGCGCGCCTTTCAGCGTGCGCTCGACGTGGAGCACGTAGTCGGCGGAGATCCCACGCGGGCCGGTGGTGGCGTGGCAGGCGAAGTTGACCACCGCGCCGAGGCAGTCGCCCGCCGGATTCCACACGCCGAGCACGCCCACCTGTGGATCGACGCCGCCGGCCACGCCCACGATCTCCGGATTGCCCACGCCGGGGTGCGTCATCGTGAACCCGCTCCGCATGCGGAACCGCCGGTTGAACGCCACCCCCTCGGCGCGGCCGAAGCCCGCCGCGGCCCGGGCGTCGCTCCTGCGCTCGAAGGCCTCGGCCACCGCGGCGGCGATCCCCTCGACAAGCTTCTCGAGGTAGTCGGGCGCGGCCACCACCGTCTTCTCGTAGGCGAGCGTGCGCACGAGCGCCGGATCGGCGTCGTATTCCCCCGGAAGGATCATCCCCGTGGGGCCGGCGGAGTGGGAGTGCGACGCGGCGATCATCACCCGCTCCGGCCGGATGCCCGTGCGGCCGGCGATGCGGCGGCGTGCCTCGGCCACGGTGGGCCGGCGGACGAGCAGCGCGTCGACGCCGACGATCGCCACCGGCGCGTCCCCGTCGTCGAACACGGCGGCGCGGGCCTTGCAGGGATCATGAAACGCCGTGTGCCGCGCCTTGCCGTAGCCGCCGGGCGCCTCGTCGCCGATCTGCGGGCTCACGTCACGCTCGGCGAACCCGACGCGAAACGTCCCCTCCTCCGCGGCGCACGGCCCGCTCCCCGCGACCGCGGCCGCCGCGATCCAGGCCGCCAGCCAGACATACGCACGCCGACGGCGGCGAGGTGTTCGATCCGTGTTCATGGTTCCCTCGGCGGGTGTCCCCCTGATGCTGATCGCCCGCGTGGGCGACCGGTCGTGCACGGCCGCGCCCCCCGCCGGTGCAAAGGCCGCCCGCTCAGCGGGCCAGCAGCCGCTCGAGCAGCGGCGCGAGCCGACGGGCGAAGAGTTCGTAGCCGCCGTCCTGCGTGAGGTGGATGTTGTCGGGCGTGAACAGGCCGGGCTCGAGCCTGCCGTCGGCGTCGACCATCTCCCCGGAGATGTCGAGCACGTGCGTGCGCGGATCGGCGTCGAGCTCGAGCGTGTCGAGCGCCGCGTTGACCTTCCTGATGTCCTCGTAGAAGGGATTGCCGGGCGCGTGCGCGGGAAACACCTTCACGACGACGAGCTGCGCCGCGGGAAACTTCTCGCGGAGGTTGTCGGCGCAGGCCTTGATGCCCCGGGCGGCCGGCTCGATCCCGGTCTCGGGCGTGAAGAACATGTTGTTGTTGCCGATGAGCAGCACGACCGCACGCGGCTCGAGCCCCTCCACGCCTCCGTGGTCGAGCCGCCAGAGCACGTTTTGCGTCTTGTCGCCGCCGATGCCGATGTTGACGGTCTTGAGCCTGCCGAAGTGCTTCTGCCAGGCGGCGCCCCACTGCATCGTGATCGAATCGCCGACGAGCAGCACGTCGATCGGCCCGCGGTTGGCCTGCACCGTCTTCACGAGGCCGGCGTGCGTGTCGAGCCAGGTGCGGCCGCCCCAGAAGCCCGCCGCCGGAATCACGGGCCAGAGGTGCGGCAGGTGCTGCATGACCTCGGCCCCCGGCCGCCGCTCATACTCGGGCTTCTGCACGTAGGCCTCCTCCGCGGCGGAGAGGGGCCAGCCCGTCTTCTGCGGCTCCGGGGTCGCGTAGGCGTAGTCGAGTCCGCGGGCGACGGGTGCGATGCACGCTGCCGCCACGAGCGCGGCCACGAAGCTGATCGGAGGAAGGACGTTCACGGCATGTCTCCTGTGACGGGACGGCGGACAATCGGTGGAGCCGACGCCGCGGCCGGCTGGCGTCGACCGGGGGAGTTTACCCGCATGAACGCCCGCAGGTCTGCCCGCCCCGCCCCGGCGTTTCCGGGGAGCGGGCCGGCCGCGAGCCGCTGCGATCGGGCCGTGCGGATACACTCCGGCGTCGCTCTCTCCGCTTCACATCGCACTCATCCCGGAGCCCTTCCCCCGATGCTCTCTCCCCTGCTCCACACCTGGAACCTGAACCTCGGCTACGCCAACCGCCTCGTGGCCGACATTCCCGACGACCGGATGGCGTTCCAGCCCGCGGCCCACATGAACCACGCCGCCTGGGTGCTCGGGCACCTGGCATGCACGGCCGACATGCTGGGCACGATGATCGGCGTCGCGCCGGTCTGCCCGGCCGCCTGGACGAGCCTGTTCGACTGGAACTCGACCCCGTCCGGCGACGCCACCCGCTACCCCACGAAGGCCGTGCTGCTCGCGACCCTGGCGAAGGCCCACGCCGGGATCGCCGCCGCGCTGCCGAGCGTGCCCGAGTCCCGCTGGTCGGAGCCCACGCCGATCGAGGAAGTCCGCGGGTTCCTCCCCACGCTCGGCGACGGCTTCGTGTTTGTGATGGCCGCCCACGAAAACGTCCACCTCGGCCAGCTCTCGGCGTGGCGGCGGGTGCAGGGCATGGGCCGGGTCTGACGCACCGCCGCACCGCCGCCCCGCCGGCTCACGTCACACGCTCGCGGACGGCGGCCGCGCGGCACGGAGTCGCCGCCACGCTCAGGAGGTTTCGCGAGGCTTGCCGCGGGGCCGCTTGCCGCCGGGCGGTGCGGCACTGGGCGGCGCAGCCTGTGGCCGGCCGCCGGCGGGCAGCCTCCCGATGAAGAGCGTGTTGCGGCTCCCGCCGCCGGGATGCGTCGGCGCCCGTTCCACCTCCACGTCGAACCCGGCGCGGCCCATGCGCTCGGCGAAGGCCCGGTCGTCGCCCGCCGACCACACGGCCAGGCAGCCCCCGGCCGTGAGCGCGGCCCGGGCCACGCCGAGCCCGGCCGACTCGTAGAGCCGCCCGTTGGCGGACACGGTGAGCCCGCTCGCGCCGTTGTCGACGTCGAGGATGACCGCGTCGAAGCCGCGCCGGTGGCGTGCGAGCACGTCACCGACGTCCCCCTCGACGAGCTCCACGCGCGGATCCCGCAGCGCATCCCCGCCGAGCCCGTACTCGGGCGCGAGATTCCAGGCGATGACGGCGGGCACGAGTTCGACGACCACCACCATGGCGTCCGCCGGCAGGTGCCGCAGGGCGGCCCGCAGGGTGAAGCCCATGCCGAGACCGCCGATCAGCACCCTCGGCTGCGAGCGCCCCGCAGTGGCCGCGCAGGCCAGCTCCGCGAGCCGCTCCTCCGAGTGATGCTGCCGGCTCGACATCAACTCCACGCCGTCGACGCGGATCATGAACGCGCCGTCGTGCTCGTGGAGCGTCAGCACCGTGCCGTCGGCCGTCGTCGCCTGCGCCCGCAGGACGGTTTTCTTCATGGCGCGGCCGCACCGGCGGGCGACGCCGGCGCGGCGCGGCCGGAAGCGGGCCTCACTTCTTGGGGGCCGGCTTCGCCTTTTCCTGCTTCGGCTTCATGCTCTTCTTGTCGTTCTTCTGCGAGTTGTTGCCCTTGCCCATGGTCGAGTCTCCGCGAGTGGATCGGTCGCTGGATACCTGTCGCCGGTGCGGCGTCGCACCGGCCCCACGTTCCATCGGCAAAATGGCCGCCCGCGTCCAGTTCGGCGCCCGAAAATGGCCGCGGGCCGGCCGTCGGGCGGCCGCGACGCGCCCGAAGAATCCTCGACGTTCCATTCCATGTCGCTGTGCTGGTATTCTGGGGAAGTTTCCTTCTTCCACCGCCGCGGAACCGGACCATGGCCCTGACCTGTGAAGCCGAAGAGACTCCGTCGTGTCACCTCATCCGGCTCGTGGGCGAGGCCGACGGGAACGAGATTCCCTCCCTGGAGCGGGCCTTCACCCGCGCCCTGGCTGCCCGCCCCGACGCGGTCGTGGTGGATCTCTCGGGCATGACGTTCATGTCGTCGCTCGGCATCGGCTCGCTCGTCACGCTCCACAAGGAGATCACGCGGAACGGCGGCAGATTGCGGTGTGCCGGCCCGCAACCGCTGGTCGCGGAGGCCTTCCGACGGGTGCGGCTCTACGACCTGCTCGACATCCGCGACTCGCTCGAGGACGCACAAAACTTCCTCTGACATCTCCCGGGGCTGTCTGCACCTTCCCGCGACGCCAGTCTATCCCCGCGTCTCCCCGGTCGCGGCGCGGCCGCGCCTGCCGCGACTGCCACACCGGACACCCGTCGTATCGCAGCCCCCTGCTCGCCGCGGGAGCCTCCCGCCCGACGGGACGGCCGCCGTGGCGTCAGCCGGGCCTCGACCGCGCCGCGGCGAGGGGATTCGGCCTGGCCCTGTCGACGCGCTTGAGCGTGTTGCGGTCGGTGTGCAGAAACGGCCGCGACTCGCCACGGACGTGCAGCGTCGTCGTTTGATCGTACGACCACGTGCCGTCGTCGTCGACCGTCACCGTCATCTCGAAGTCGGTCGTCTGAAACGCGTACTCCAGAAACGGGTTGGTCACGATCCCGTTGGTGTCCGACCCCCGCCTGGCCGTCAGCGTGAAGCGGCGCGCATGCCTGTCGGCCTGTCCGGTCGCCATCGCGACCTGTCCCCGTGGAATCGCGAGCGTGAGCACGACGGTTCCACTGGCGGGTTCCCACAACCAGAAGCCCACCTGCTCGTGAAACATGGCCACCTCGCCCGGCTGCGTGATCCGGGTGTGGTATCGCAGGCCGTAGAACAGTTGCGGCCCGTTGGTCTGCGGATCGATGGGCTCCAGTTCATACCGCTCGACGTAGACCGACTGCACGGGCCCATCGGCCGTCGGATGCACGTCGAGCCCGTGCTCGCCGAGCCATGCGCCCGCCATCGGCGCGAGCGGTCCCAGGTTTCGCAGCGTGTCGGGGTCTGCGTCCGGCTCCGTGTAGATGTCCGAAGGCATGTCCGTCATGTCGTGATCTCGGTGTTTTCGGAGGGGCTGTCGGCCCGGTTCCAGCGAGCGCGTCCTTTGGCCCCCCGGCATTCGATTGTCCTGGAGTCACGCTGTCCACTGCGGCGGGCCCCGACCCCGCGACACCGGCGAGCCGGCGCCCTGCGGCGTGCTCGGGAGCCCGAAGGTGACCATGCGCGGCGGGAGGCCGGGAATCGACCGCGCCGCTTTTTTCCGGGAAGCGCCGGTTCGTGCCGGCCCGATAGACGCGGCCGCGGCCGTCTCCCCGGTCTCGTGGCCGGCGCGACCGGCCGCGTGTGATAGTCTGTCGCCCCGGCAGCCCGCCGGGCGGCGGTGCCCGGATCCGACCACCGAAAACCAAAGGCCAGCACGTCCATGAAAGACCCGACCGTCCGTGGCGTCGTCCACCTGATCGAGGAGACCAAGACCTTCGGGCAGAAGGGCTTCCGCAAGCGCCTGGTGGTGCTCGAGCAGTCCAAGGGCACGTTCACCAACTTCGTTCCCGTCGAGTTCGTGAAGGAAGGCTGCGACGCCGTGGACGACCTGGCCGTGGGCGACGACATCGAGGTGACCTACCGCCTGAGCGGCCGCCGCTGGCAGCGCGACGAAGCCAGCGAGGTCAAGTTTTTCCTGAGCGCCGAGGGGCTTTCGTTCAAACGGGTGTCCGGGAGCGGGCGATCGTCGGACGGCCCGGCCAACGCGACCGACCCGAACGACGCCTTCGCCGAGGCCGGTGAAGACGACGTGCCGTTCTGAGGCGACCGCGGCCGTTCTCCGCTCGCAACGCCGGCGGCCCCCGTGCGCCGGGTTTCTCCCCGCTCCACCCGTGCCGCGACCCAGGCCCGGGGCATCGGCCCGACCGCCGGCACCGGGCCCACGGTCGTCACAGCGAGGGGATCTTCATGCGGGAGAAGCGCTCGCCGCGGGCTCCTTCGCGCCTTCCGACCGGGAAATCCAGCCACAGCGCCGTCAGGGAGAGATTCACGTCCCAGATGAAGAACACGAGCGACCCGATCAGCGAGCACATGCACCCGACGAACAGCGCGACGACCAGGACCGCGACCCCGAGCCTGAACAACGCGCCGCAGAAGAGCAGGATCACGAGCACGGCCACGAGCAGCACGCTGAACGACGCCAGCGCGATGCTCGAACGCAGAATCCGCGCCCGCCGGGACAGAATCTCGAGCTTCGCGTGGCACACCGCGAGTTCGTCGTCGCCGACGATCTCGCAATCCGCCGCCACCAGCCGGGCGCGATCCACGACCCGGGCGATCCTGTTGGTCATGCACAGGAGCAGCAGCCCCACGCCCGAGATGAGGATCACCGGACCGATCGCCAGATGGAGCGTCGGGATCAGGGATTCGAGGGACACGCTTCCCTCCACAGGCTGAAAACGTACAAGTGTCCGCCGGGGGTGGCCGGCACAGGCCCGGCGGGGGCCGGCACCATCCGGCACTGGGCGTCACCGTCGCTGGAGCGGGTTTTCCCGCCGCCAGGAGCAACCGCAGGAATCCGCCGGATGCAACGCCCCCCGCGGAAACCGCGGCAGGCCGTCGTGCGCGCGAAGGCGCGAGATGGCGTTGCGGTGGTTTCCGTGAGTTGGGCTGGATGCGGCTGTGTACGTCGGCACGGACCGCGCGCGATTTTCTCGTTTCTCGGCGCGCTTGCCGATCGGCGCAGCAGCGCTATAGTTACCGGCGTCGATTTACTTTTCTCAAGGAGGTTCCATGCGTTTTTCTCGGTTCACCGCTGTCGTGACGACAGCCGCTCTCATGTTTTCCTGCACCGCGGTCCTGAAGGCTGCGGATATCGTCGAAACGGCTGTCGGAGCCGGTTCGTTCAAGACCCTGGCGGCGGCGCTCGGAGCGGCCGACCTCGTCGACACGCTCAAGGGCAACGGGCCGTTCACGGTGTTCGCTCCCACCGACGAGGCCTTCGCGAAGCTTCCCGCCGGAACGGTGGAGTCGCTCCTGAAGCCGGAAAACAAGGACAAGCTCAAGGCGGTGCTGCTCCTGCACGTCGTGCCGGGCTCCGTCATGGCGGCCGACGTCGTGAAGCTCAAGGAAGCCAAGACCGCCGGTGGGTCGACCGTGAAGATCTCCACGGACGGTGGCGTGAAGGTCGGCACGGCCAAGGGCATGTCCAACGTCACGAAGACGGACATCAAGGCCAGCAACGGCGTGATCCACGTGATCGACGCGGTGATCCTGCCGGAGTGACCGCCGCCCGCCGGTGATCGTTCGATTCTGCACCCCGCACGCTTCACCGTGCGGGGTGCTTTTTTGCGCCCTGCAGGCCCGCGGCACCCCCGCGGTGCCGGGCATGGCTGCGGATCGCCCCACTCGACCGCGTCTCACCGCTGGCGCGGTTGCGGAGGTGCCGCCGACCGCCCTACGCTTCCCGGTCGGTCGGCCGCGGGCCGTCCGGGCCGGGATATCGCAGGCGGGAGCGGTGCCGTCACCGTGGCGATGCCCGCGTCCGGTCCGCCGAGGCACCGGCCGTTTCGTCAGGCTGTCCGCGTCGTTTCACGTGAGTGGGTCATGCGGTCTCTCCTTCGTCAGTCCATCGCGGCCTCGGTGGTGATTCTCGCCGTCGCGTCCGTGGCCCGGGCCGCCGGGCCGGCCGACGAGATGCCATACCTGTCGCTGTATCGCGACGTCGTCCTCGACGCGATGAACCGGCAACCGGCCCGCGCGCCGAAGCCCGCCGACATGATCGGGATCGCCTACGCGGCGTGGCTCGTCGGGGAGCGCACGCAGGAGCCGCGTCTGCGCGAGTTCGCCCGCGCGGAATATGACCGGCTTCTCACCCTCGAAGCGGCCCGCGAGGATCGCGACTTCCACCTCACCCGGCCGTTCGGCCTGCTCACGCTCGCGCTCGCCGATGCGAACGAGCTGACTGGCGACCGGCGGGCCGAGGCGCGCCGGTGGGCGGAGTCGTTTCTCGCCTGGTTCGTGAAGCGTTACGCCACCGAGGAGAAGTGGTTCGACTGCAACATCGCCCTCGCCGACACGATCGCGGCCGACTGCCTGGCCCGCGCTTTCGCGGCTGATCCCGCCCTGCCCCACGCCGCCGTCCGGCGCCTCGTCGACCGGCTCGGCACCCGCATCGTGGCCACGGGAGACCTCAACGAAAACGCCAGCAACTACTCGAGCCTCGGCATCTGCTTCTTCCTCGAGCTGGCCCGGCTCGAGGGCTGGCTCGACCTCGTGGCCCGCTCCGAGCACTTCCGCGCGATGTTCGTCCGGATGCGGGACATCGTCTCGCCGGCCGGATCGATCCCGGAATACGGCGACGGCTACTTTCGCGCCCGCGAGCCGAGGCTCGACTTCGTCCTGCTCCTCGAGACCGCAACGCGGCTCTACGATGACGGCTCGTTCCGGTCGGTGGCCCGGCGGCTCGTGCCGGCGTCGGCCGCCGCCATCGACGCCGACTCGTTCCCCAGGGCATTCGCCCTGCTCGCGCTCGAGCCGTTCACGCCGTCGCGGGCATCCGAGCCCCCCGTCTCGGTCGTGCACTACCGCCGCACGCCCGGCCCCCCGGCCGTGAGCGTGGCCGACAAGCTCATCCTGCGTACGGGCACCGCTCCGGGCAGTGCGATGGTGATGCTCGATCTGTATGCCGACGGCAGCCATGCCCATCGCTTCAAGCGGCCGTCGATCGGCTACTACGAGTCGGCCGGCGTGCCACTGTTCCACAACATCGGCCGGCGCGGCACGAACTCCGGCCAGTGCGGCAACAGCTTCTGGGCATTCCCCGATCCGGAACTGTTTCCCGGGCACCCCCGTGAGGGTGCCTGGAACACGATGTCGATCCCCGCCACCTATCTGTCAGCCCGTGGAAAAAGTCCTCCTGACGTCTTTCCACGGATGGAAGCCTCCGGCTTCCGCGGGAGCTGCGCTCCCGAGATCGCATCCCTGCGATCGCGCAGGCTGTTTGCCCACAGCCTGCTGGCGGCCGGCCCCGAGGCCGGGCAGCGAACGGTGTCCGACTCGCTCGTCTTCCGCACGTTCCGCACGCCGGGCCTCGAGATGGCCTGGTTCGACAACCTGCGGCTCGAGGGCCCGGCCGGCACGATCCTCCTCGACGGATTCGAGTCACCCGCATCCTGGCACGGCAACATCGCGAAGAAGCCGGGCGTGCGGCTCCGCACCAGCGAGGACCACACCGAAGGGAGAGGCTCGCAGGAGGTGAATCTCGGCATCTTCGGCGACCAATTCTGCACCCGGATCCTGGAGCAGAAGACGAACCGGGGGATGACGTTCGCGGTCGCGGACTACGAGACGGTGAGGCTCGACTACAAGTTCAAAGGCCGTCCGCCCCACGCGAATCTCAGAGGCCTGTTCGCCGACTGGATCGACCTCGGCGACCATCCGCTGCACTGTGCGGTCGCGTCGGCCCGCGTCGAACAATCGGCCGCCGGCGCCGTGGGTGACCTCGAGTTCGCCGACTACATCGCCGCGGGCAGCCGCCTCCGCCGGCGGATCGGCCTCGTCGACGGTGGAGGCCTCGTGGTCGTCGACCGATTCACCCCCGCGCCGCGCACCGCGGGCTGGGCCGCCGGCCAGTTGTGGCAGCTCTACGAGATCGCGGCCCGCGGCCCCGACTGGTTCGCATCCGCCTCCGACGGGGCCTACCCGCAGGCGGACGGATCGACGTCCGAGCGCCGGATGCTGGTGAAGTTCATGGTCGGCGCGGGCACCACGATCCACGAGGAACGGGTCGTGCCCGGCGCGATGCACGCCCCGCGTGCCGACGGCACGAAGCACGCGTCCTATCACACGGTGGCATCGCGGCATCTCGTCGGCAGCGCGCCGATCACCGCGGCCATGGCTGTCGTGCCGCTGACCGCGGACGACGATCCCGCCGTCATCGCCGACCGGATCCGCTTCGAGCGATTCGACGGCGACGGGGTGCACGTGCATCTGCCGACGGAGGGCGGCGTGGCGACCGCCGAATGCACGGCCGACGGCCTTCGGCTCCGGCGAGGCGAGTGAATGTCGTCGTCCCAGACGCGAGCCCTCCCGCTGACGTGATCCCGCGACGAGGCTCTCTGCACTGGACGACGGCTCAGGACTCTTCATGGTGGTGAACGACTCAGCCTCGCCTGCTGGGTCTGCCCCGCACGAGGGCGGGAGGAGCGTCGATCCCGGAGCCTTGACGGACGACGGCCGCCTCGGCACGCCAGAAGGCCCATTGCAGGCACTTTGCCAACCGCCGATCTCGAGCCCGGGACTTTCCTCGGAGCGGCAGCCTCGACT
>Ga0136644_10003265_pt1 | contig 12167 bp, 16 predicted proteins | sample C_130820_EF_Meta_FD_94780 | JGI IMG/M metagenome (GOLD analysis project Ga0136644, IMG submission 94780) | Freshwater microbial communities from Lake Croche, Canada to study carbon cycling - C_130820_EF_MetaG (v2) (version 2) | ecosystem: Environmental > Aquatic > Freshwater > Lake | place... | reverse complement strand
TGGTTCTATAACTATGTCAAGAAGTTCATCGCAATCATTTACATCCACTATATCACAAACGACTTCAAATACTCCTGTGCCAAGTGTATCGGTGAGTACCAGCTTAACACAGACAACTTCAAATACTCCTACGCCAAGTATATCATTAACTACCAGCGCAACACAAACGACTTCAAATACTCCTGTGCCAAGTGTATCGGTAAGCACCAGCGCAACACAGACGACTTCAAATACTCCTGTGCCAAGTGTATCGGTAAGCACCAGTACAACACAAACAGGGTCAATTAGCGTATCAGCAAACCCTGTTCAATCCTTTTCCTTTTCTTCCTCTATAAGCAATACAGTCTCTCCTTCACCAGGCAAAACGGCAAGCCCGTCGTTGTCCTATACAAACAGTATATCAAATTCTCTATCAACCATTCCCACTCTTTCAATGTCTATATCAGTATTTGGCAGTTTTTCACCGTCCATTAGTAGTGGTATGAGTTTCTCCGGCACCCCAGGACCTAATTTATTCACAAATGCAAGCGCATCCTCTTCCTTGAATGCCACCGTTCCATTAGTTGCCGCTGCCGCTGCGGATAATTCCTCCCTTGGCATTATTCTTGGCGCGGTATCGCTGGGTTTGGTGGGTTTGATGGGTATAGTGATGGGAACAAATGCCATGCGGCGCAGTGGTGCGTTAAATTTCCTGGGTGCGCTGGGGGTCAAGACCCCGCCTGGAATTGCCACCGGCAGACCAAGAACAAAGGAGGAAATAGCGGCAGATGCCGCGGCGAAGACAACGGTTCTAGGCAGAATGGGTACTATGGTTACAGCCATAAAGGGACGATCGGCACAAATTACAAAACTTGTAGACTCACTGCCGGTACCGGATTCGGTCAAGAGTTTTGTACACGACCCTAAATCGGTACTACCCAAATCCGCACAGGATTTACTTGATACGGCACAAAACTCATTCGGTCAACCCAGCGAGCCAGCCGATTTAGAAAATACGCAGGCACCGACACCAAAGTCAATACTCAAGAAGGACTCGCGTGTAACCATTGCACCTACACCTACATTTTCGGATGATGTTATGCTAGATGGAGGCATACAACTAACAAATAGACAGCCACGCACACAAACGCAGGTACGCAGACCCGTGTACAACAATACAACAACGGATGACAGATACGACGATGTATATGACACCGATAACGTAGATAACCCATACGAAAACACACTGATTCGTCAACCCATGCAGTCATCCAGTTCTGTTAGAAATCCAGGTTCCTTTGGAACCCAAAGGGGATCCATACCTATCAAACCCAAAATACCAACACCCACTCTTCCTGAAGGTTGTAAGTGTGAGGCGTGTTTGGCAGCAAAGGCGGCGCATGAACCGCCACCACCGCAAGTATCAACGGCTGATGTGATGAAGCAGTTAGAGGATCTCAAAAAGTTTATGGTGGAGCAAATGAAGCCGGTGCCACCAGCAGCACCAACACCATCAGCAGCACCGGCACCAGCACCTGTAACTGTACATGTATCAACAACTGAGCCAGCCGAACGACTCCCTAAAATCGTATATCCTGAAAATAGCTGGAGCAATACACCGTCGTCTACAACTAATCCAGATCCCACATTCCTTAAGAAGACAACGCCGATTGTAGAGACACCAGCGGCACCAGCGGCACCAGATGCACCAGTTACGGAGGTAGTAGAGGCACCAAAGGTTGCCGAAGCATCAGTCACAGAAATAACAGAAGCACCAAAGGTCACCGAGGAAACTCAAGATCCGCCAAAGGCAACAATTGAAGTAAATGCGCACGAACTTGAAGAGATTCGTGCCCTTCTTGCCGAAAGGCAAAAAAAGATCATTTAATTGGTAATTAATGGCATTTCCAATAGGCAGGACCGTATTCTATAAAGAGTTCAGTGCCGGCAGGTATATCTACAAGCGAGTGAATAAATGCGCGCCCTGCCGCTTCATCCACCACAAACTCACAATTAATAACAAGCCGTCGCCCGTCTGTTCCATAATATGCATTTGGTGTAATATTTACCCAACGCCTTTTACGCCGAATAATCCGCCGAGCAATATAAGAACAATCATTAATCATTGCCATATAACAGCGCGGAAGTTCACGGGCGTCAATAAAACAGTCAGGGCGCACCTCTAGTGCGTAATTACTTGCACGATTTGATGAAATTACCTCACCGGTATATTCATCAATACATGAGCCGGCAGGAATAGTCTCGCGTGTAAACACACCTATACCTGCGTTAGGCACTTGGGAAGTCGCCAAGTAAAGTTGAAACGGTGAATTATAATAATATGGACCACAGATATTTTCGCACATGAAAGTAAGGATGGATACCCGCTTTTGGGGACCAAGTGGCTGGCGGCTAATTCACTTAATTGCGTTTGCTGCATCTACCCTTAACAAGCACTATCTTCATCAATTTTTCCAAAATCTACCGTATGCACTTCCCTGTAAGTTCTGCCGTGCGTCCCTTACAGAATATTACGCAAGCGACCCCATTCCAAAAGACCCTAAAGAGTTTGCGGAATGGTCGTATCGTATTCACAACCGCGTAAACGGCAAACTCCGCGAACAGAAACTGATTACCGGTAAAGATCCAAAGTGGCGCGACGTGAAACAGCGTTATGAGAAATGGATGCGTCAGTCATGTACACAGCGTGCAATGATTGGCTGGGATTTTCTTTATTCGGTTGCGTATACAACACCGTGCCACGATGTGACAAGCACACCGATACCAGGCGCACCGTCAAATCCAGCGACTCCCGAACTACGGAACCGTTGGAATACGATGACAATCGCCGAGCGCCTACCGAAACTCAAACTATGGTGGGAATCAATCCCCCATGTGCTCCCTTTTCCCGCCTGGAAAAAAGCGTGGCTCAAGACGGTTCCCCACATTCCCCAACTTGCCTGTGGTCGTAAAAAGGTTACAGAATGGCTGTACGACGCAGAAAAGGCAATGTGCGACGAACTCAAAGAGACCGCGCCCCATGATGATTTTGACGGGCTCTGTAATGAGTTGAATACATTTGCCAGCGGCTGCGGTAAAATCAAGACCACAAAAGTAAAAACCTGCCGCGCAAAAAAGACGCTCAAACGCAAAACGCTGGACCGTACACGCACCCGTAAATACGTTGCTACCGGTGGTTTCCTATAGTCCCTTTTTCTTTATAGAACCGCGGTGTGCCCAGCAGTGCATTGTGGATTGAATTGTTACCGTCTTACCGCATAATTTACCGTTCGCATGTATATAAGTACACTTATACACATACGTACAATCACCTAGTTTCTTTTTGTTAGACATCCAGGCGGCAGAGGCAGTATCAAAGAACTTAGCATCAAACTCCTGATTTCCTACCGTATTCATTCTTAAACATAGTACAGTCTGTTATAAGATTTCAATTTTCCACCGCCAATTCTGTAAGACGCTTCATAACGCTATCAGGGTAAACAATCCCCGGAAATTTTGCGATAAGCACCGCGCATGGAATATATCGGCGACGATCATCCTCCGATACACCTAGTGCTACCCATCGTGCTTCTAGCGTTTTTGCGCGACTCCAATCGGCAGTGGACCATGATGCATCGCCGTCGGGCACAAGAAAATAACGCGTAAGTTTGCCACCACGAGAAAGCATTTTCTATTCCTTATGTAAAGAATGGCTAACCTCTTTAAACTTTCGTACTTGCCGTATCTACTTGTGGCAATTGGTCTTGTACTCATTTTCCTCTGGGCGCGTAGCCGTGGTCCCATGAAGGAGGGTTTTGATGGAAGCACCGTAGTGGGCGCATCTGAGAACCCTTGGCGTTTCAATATGTACTACGTGGACTGGTGCCCGCACTGCCACCACGCCAAGCCCGAGTTTGAGAAGCTCGGCTCTACCATGACCATCGGCGGCAAGAAGGTGGAGTGCAATGCGATTGAGGCGGAGAAGAATCCCGAGGCGGTTCAGGGACTGAAGATTTCGGGTTATCCGACGTTTGTTCTGTATGATGCGGAGGGAAAGCTGGTGAAGGATTACGATGGTCCCCGTAAGGATGCGAGCTTCCGTTCTTTCCTTGAGGATAATGTGAATATGAATGCTCAGAGAATGAACTGAGCCAATCTTCGGCAACTTTCTTTCCAATAGAAGCAAGCATCTCAAAATCCGCTGATGTTAGTTTCATAAACCACGCAGGAAAAGGCAAATTTGGAAACCAAAGAATATTCTTTGGATAATATGTCTTTAATGCGTCTTTTTTCTTTGGTCCTTCAAAATGGATCATAGAAAAGATAAATTGAGAGATTGTTGCGGGGGTCTTCACATCTCCGTGATCAAATGTAAACCCGAGCGATTCTTTGCGATCGGCATGGCTAGGTACAAGCATCCATGGAAAGTTTGCGCCAACTGCACCGTCTACCCAAATATGCCCCGTATCTTCGTGTACATAAGGACGAAAGAAGAGTGGTAAACTCATACTTGCACGAATTGCATCTACAACACGCAAGGATGGATAGGTTTTTGCAGAACATAGAACAACGGTGTGAGTACTGAGATTGGATATAACAATTGTAAGACCTGGTATATCAGACATTTTGAAGTCTTTTGCGCCTGGTTTTATAAGTTCTAAAATACGTTCCACTTCCTCAACTAATGATATACCACTATCTAGACCCCATACCTTGTGGATAGCTAGTAGATTATTAATATCAACATCGCGAAATTTGATATAATCGGTTGTATGCATAAGCTCCCGTACTTTTTCCATACCACCGGAATCACTAAGTGCCATAAGAGTTGCTAAAAAAGCGCCCGCAGAGGTTCCCCAATACTCTTCTACGCGCTCCAATGCGCCCGCTTTTTCCAATAGTAATAATGCGTCAGCAAACACAATACAGCGTGTGCCACCTCCAGTAAAGACTAAGCGTTTAGGAAGAAACATCCTACTCGCCCCAGCGGAACAAAATTCAAAATAATTACGCATATAACATCAAGATGTCTTCGTCGTTGGTTCCGCCAATGCTTGTGCCGTCTTCCTTGTATACGGAAGAGGCAAAACGGGATAGCACAAGAATACGTATTTACAATATGGTTTTACAGCAGATTTATAATAAGATTAAGGCGATCGCGCGTATTCCCGGTAATGAAAAATCCCTATTTTATATCGTGCCTGAGTTTATTCCAGGAACCCCGCGATTTGATATAGGAGATGCGATTTTATATATTGTATGGAATCTACGAAATATAGGATATCAAGTACATTACACACACCCGAATTTATTATACATTACATGGAAGGCGCACGATGAAATATATAGGAAACACGAAAGCCCGATTAGTCAAGTCATGAATGCGGTACGTGGTGTCGCATCTGGATATAAGGTTCCCGTTCCCAAGCCGGCAATACATCCTACAGCGACGGCACCGATGCCCGAAGTTGTTAAGCGAAAAACACCAATTAAGAAAACGGTAGAATTCAAACCGGAAGCAGAAACAATACCAACGCCCATACCACCAATAACAAAGTCACTCGTGATGTCAGCAACCGGCGGAGCCGGATCAAGTATACCACGATTACCGGGACAGTTGTCTGAACGGCATGTATCGTTTGTATAATTTACCACCTCCAGCAGCAGCAATAATCATAGACGCCTGTGTTCCCTGCTTGACAAGAATGTCCAGGATTAAAATCAAGAACACGCCGCCGAGAACAAAGAGTAAAATCTCTAGCAGATTGGATTCCGACTTCGTGACTTCCATCTGCTCCAATTTATTGAACATTTGATCCAATTTTCGTTGTAAGTCGTCCAGGCGGGTATTGGCAGCCACTTCAGCGCCCTTCAAGTCTGCCTGTGTCTGTTCATTCTTTCCAATACGCTGCCAAAGAGTGGACTGACCGTCTAGCCACGGTGACGGAATAAGGGGCGCCTCATTTTCACGATGGGGTAACCGGTTCTTAATCCAGTCGGGAGTACCAGTATCATTAAAAGCGGTTGCCCAATCGGGTTCCAGTTTGTATACATTCTTATCTATAACGTCCTGCGCGGGATGCGGAAAGTAGTCCGCCGTTTCAAAGGCGTTCAGCATTTCGGAGTCACTGCTGCTTCTTGAATTTTCAGTGGGTGCTCCACCAAGAAGTTCACCTGGAGGTAAAGGGCGATGTGCGGGGCGATCCGGTTCAATCACCTGGGGCTCAGGCGGCGGTAAAACAGCACGGCGCTTCTTTCTTCGCTTCTTATCGGCGTCCAAGGCGAATAATGACGACGAATTTATAGGCGCCTGTTCGTCATTCCGGGACGTGTCCGTAAATGAACTAAAAGCTTCTGTTAATGAGCACATCTGCTCCTCCTTAAAAGGACCTTCGGTATTTTTTTCACTCTTTCGGCTGCGGCAGCCGACAAAGTTCCTATTCCATGATAAGGATGCGTGCCAGTCAATTAATATCTATCGGCTTATTTACAGCTGCCGTTGTGCTCACTCTTTATGCGTGGTCGGATCGTATACGAAGTGCAAACGGTGTTAGAGAAGGGTTTGACAATCCGGCGGATCCTTTGGCATTGCCCAAACCCGCGGAGTCAATAAGAGTACCCGATACACCGACAGATGCCGACGCGGTTGTAGCACATAAAATACTGTTACTCTATACGACACAAAACCTAGAAAATGGACTGCGATTTATAAAAGCTATTGGCAGACAGTTTTTTGAGCCGCCATTTTCTCTTAGAACAGACATCAACCCGTTAACGCTAACGAATAACTATATGAGCCCATTACAAATAGTATGAACCCGCCACCAGGTCCCGGTTTTCCATCTATGGGTCCCATTTGGCATCCTCCTATTGCTAGCAAGTGGATAGCCGTCATTGTTATTGTGTTCTTAGGAGCCGTTGCAAACCGTGTGCCTCACCGTCTTCGTTATTACATTATTCAACCGGCTGGCTTTTTCCTAGTGTCACTTGCCGGCATGGCGTGCTATTGGAAGGGATTTTATGCGGGAACATTTGCTATTTTCTTCTTTTTACTGTGCGTATGGTCGGCGGAGGCGCGCAGTCCTGAGGGTTTCCTTAACGCCTCCAATACGGTTGATTGGGTGACAAACTCTAAGAAGTGGTTTGTGGAGAAGGTACTCAAGGAGCAACCGATTGCCATTCAGGAGAAGGATGTCAGCACATTCCCCGTACAAGATTAAACACCACTCTTAATAAGATAATCCCCGGATGGATTACGGTACTATTGTAGCAGTAATACTTACAGTATTTCTACTATACTTTTCTTTGGACTTTGATAAGACGTATAGTTTTGGATTCCGCGACGCCGCACTTCACCCTGCTGCACGGTTTGCTGCAGGTCTTGCCTTAGCCTATGTTGCAGAGAAACATCAGTTGCTCGCCTCTGTATTATTGGTTATTGTCTTCTTTTGGATTGCCGACGTCAACCTAATGGCATCACACCCACTGTAAGAAGTACAGATTATCCAAATAAAATGGCATACCACTATTGGCAAGTGGCATTGCCGTATTTTATTCATAATGCCCTGCGGGCATTTTATGAATAAAATGGCATACCACCATAAGGATAAGTAATGCCGCGGCGTGCTACTAAGAAATCTGCCGGTAGTTGGATGACTCCGGTTAGTTGTATATCAGGACAACCTGGTCCGCATCCTATGCCGCCACCTTCTTTGCCGACATCATCAGTGAATCCTTATTTGCCACCGCCAAATATGCCGCCAACAATGGGCGGAAGTTGTATGATAGGACAACCTGGTCCTCATCCTATGTTGCCACCTTCTTTGCCGACATCATCAGTGAATCCTTATTTGCCACCGCCAAATATGCCGCCAACAATGGGTGGTATGTCGCCGGCTCCTATACCGTCAAATATGCTATCGTCACCACCGCAACCGATGAATATATCGCCGACATTATCACCGCATCCCAGCCCTAATAATAATACAGGTCAACCACCGCTCACAGGCGGCGTTTTGGACCCGCTATCACAAGCAATTGTATTTGTAAACACAAATCCGTATATTATTGGTTGTTTTATGTTGGTACTCAACTTGGGCGGTCGCTTTCTTTCCTTAGAACTTACGAAGAAGCAGGAGGAATTCTTGGCGGCACCATGGCTGCGCCCTGCGCTGTTTTTTACAGTTATCTTCATTGCGACTCGTAATTTAGCCGCCGCATTCTGGGTCAGCTTACTTTTCTTTTCTATTATTTGGGTCGTTGCAAATGAACATAGCCCATATTGCTTGATTCCATCGTGGTGTGGACATGATATTGAAAAGGGAACAAGCACATATGAACAAAACGCAAAGAAGTTTTTTTCACTGAAAAAGGCGGAAATTCCTGAAAAGCCTATTGTATCAGCGGATCCTAAGTTGCCAGAGGAAGAGTAACAATTCAACAGTTTCAATGTTATTGAATAAATTGAATTATACATTAAGTGTGAGCTCGTTGCCCGTTGGCTGTGTTGACGTTGTCTTACGCGAGCGGCGGTTTAATCCATTACGACGCATTGTTTCCGTGGTGTAACCGCTGCCAACAGAGGCAATATCCTCGCTATCTATGCCAATGCCACCACGTGGGGGATTGGGTAGGGACTGACCGCCCTCATTGAGCTGACGAAGGATGTCGTCAACACCGGTGGGACCGCGCATTTCGCGACGCGCCGTATGCGCCTGCGGCGGACCGGCGGTCGGCATAGCGGGCATTGCGGCGCCGAGTCCTGACATCATATTACCCATCATGCCCATAAAGCCATTGCTCTGTACTCCTTCAGGCTCCTCCATCTCTACAGGCGCCTCCTGACGCATCATAGGTGGCATCTGCGGTTGAGGCATCGGCGGCATGCCACCGCCTCCGTTGCCACTACCGCCGCTTCCGCCGCCTCCGCCGCCTCCGCCGCCTCCACCACCACCACCACCAGGGCGTCCTAGCGACATAAAGTTCGCAAAGCCAGGTCCAACCGACTCCTTTGCCGCCGCCTGGGCAAATTCACGCGCCAAATTTGGGTTGTTGCGGAGAATGTCGTCCATTCCAGGCATACGCGACTTGAACATCGTGTTTGTAACGTGGCACATACCGGCGGATAAGCCAAGAGACAAAATAAGGCGGACCTCAGGCGCCACCTTGCTCTTATCCTTGTACTTGTCGTACAGCTCCTCAAAAATCTCGTCGTAGTCCTCAATGTTCTCGTTCACCTGCTCGGACCAGCCGTCCAGGTGGAGACCTAGCGGGTCATAGCGGCTATTAAGGAACTCCATGCCGCTGGTTACGGTAGTAAGCATAGAGCGCTGGAAACGAACGGATGCTTCTAGACCCTTAGAATCCTTACGGCGCGCAACCTCGGAGTTAATCTCCTCCAGCGTATTGCTCATAGACATCTTAGTGCCACTGATACCCTTGCGGTCCATGCGCTCCAGAATCGTCAAACCCTCCGTCTTCTTGACCGCCTCCTGCTCAGGCGTCAGGTAGACAGCCGGCGTGGCAGACAGCTGCGGCTGCTGCTGCTGCTGTGCTGACTGCTCGCTACTACTGAACCAGCTGCGGAAACCACCACCGGCTGCCGGCGCTGGCGCTGGCGCTGACGCTGGTGCCGCCGCTGCCGGCGCACCGCCACCAAGAATGGGAATGCTAGAAAACCAGGACTTTGCGGCAGGCGCAGCAGTTGTGGTCGTTGATGTGGTGGTCGGTATAGATGAAGGAAGCGCCGAAACAGTGGGTGCAGTGGAAACAGAGGAGTTACCACCAAGCTTGAACGGCGCATCACCGCCAATTGTCTGTATGGGAGCAGAGGGAGCCGTATCGCGTAGAATGCGGATGCTGTCACTGCCACCCGATGGCTTCACATCGTAGGTTACATTTGTCTCTTCCAGACTTACAAACTCAATATCATCAACTGCCTTGAGTTCATTTGCCGGAGAGTTCGGTCGTCCGCTGCCCATGGAGCTCGCAATTTTGCGCTGATTGCCGAGCAAATTAAGGTCAAAATCGTTTTGGCTTGAAATATCCAGCGACCGACCCAGATCCTGGCTGGCAGAAATTTCGGGGAATGACCCACCGTCGGATATGCGGATCGTAGGACCGCTCATTGTTTCCTTCTTTTACCTCATGTGTCTTCGTTTTAGATTCCCAAACGCAAAATCGGCACAAGCAATAGAATGAGTCCTATCACACACTACATTATTATGTTTATCATATCAATGATGTCTGGAATGCTATCTACTATGAATATATGGGCAGTTGGATTCAGTGATATGCGCACTAGTTTGAACGACATATATATGACAACCCTGATGACCGGTTGGATGTTTTTGTTTATGGGTCTTGTGTACCAAGAAACAACTACATTTATATTTGGAACCATCTTGACCATAGCATCCATAGTATGTATCCGAATTCAATACGGCGTCACACAAGATGAATATATACGAGGTATGATTCCGCACCACTCAATGGCAATACATATGAGTAAACAGCTGTTAGAAAAACCGAATACTATAAATACCTTTTTGGAGAAAATTATCGCAACGCAAACCGAGGAGATTCAGTTTATGAAGCGACTCCAAACGCCGAAATAACAGTACAATTACTGCCGGTAAGCCATTAAAAACGCATCGGCTAAATCGGACTTTTTGGTGCGACCGGCAAAGTACTTAGCCCATACAGAAGCCTTTTCTCCACCCGCTGCCAATAACGCAGTCACATCGGCTTCGGCACCGTCTTTGCGCGCCTTATAAGCGGCACCCGCCGTTGCTCCACTAATATCCGTCACCCCTCGGGATTTGACACCGGCATGGACAAAGTCAATATTGCCGGTCCAAAAATACTCTGTTTCCAACCGATGCGCCAACAGTGTGTAGAGCATAATCTGTACCGATTTCATAGTGGGGTTGGTCATTGCCGGCTGATTCTCCAGCCGAATCAATTCAGCCCGTGCCATTGATGAAAGTACAGAGGTTAGCCATTTATTCATTGCCCGTCGTATCGTATCCAACCCAACCGACATGGTTTTCACCGGTTTCCACGGCACTAAATATTCTTTTTCAGCCCACAAAATAAGATCAGGTTTCTTCATCTTTTTTGCTTCTACACCACGACCAATGGCAAGCGCCTTCAGTTCCTTGGCGCCCATATCGCAGGGCAAACAGGGTAAGGACGGCTTTGAAGTCGCCGATTTCTTGACACGAACACCGCTAGCGCATGCCTTACACCATTTTGTCCCGTCCCCTGCATTGATCCACTTTGCGCCGCCGCCGCAACTATTGCACGACTTGGCGGTCTGGGCGGTTTCGCCGCCTTCAAGCAAATCTACGTTATCCCACGCAACCACAGACCATTCCCCAGAAAGTCCGTGCTCCATGACGCAATACGCCAGATTGCGGATACCCATATCAAATCCTACATAGATGGGCATTTCAATGTGTCTCTATTTAGAGTAGGATTTAGATAGTCTTCTAGAAGAAAATGTCTACGCCGTATTTTATTCTTACAAAACATTCGGATGATGATGTGGCAAAAGACGAAAATAATCAACTTGTATTTCTCAATTCAAAGGCGTCGTATATTCTTCCTGCCAATAATCTCCCTTACTATATTCAGCACGGACTCTTTGAAAAGGGTCTTATTCAGTGGTGTAAGCAGTTTTGTAAACAGGGTACAATTCTAGATATTGGCGCGCATACCGGAACTTATTCTATCGCGCTAGCAAGTCACGCCGCCAAGGTTCATAGTTTTGAGCCGCAGAAAATGACGTATTATGCGCTATGCGGCTCAATTGCCCTGTCTAACGCAAAAAACGTAACGGCACATAACGTAGCCCTAGGTGCCCCAGACCAGGTAGGTATCCAGACATTGAATATTCGTAGCAACGATGGTGGCGGTTCGTCTTTACAGACTTTTGCCGATCCGGTATTAGCCCAAGAGCAGGTAGAAGTACGAACTCTAGATTCTTATAATTTTCAAAATATTGGATTTATCAAGATGGACGTAGAAGATAATGAATTAAATGTTCTTAAAGGTGCCACCCAAACTATCAAACAAAATAATTATCCTACGATCCTTTTTGAATCCAACCATGAAAATAAACCACTATTTTCTTATATTATAAATGAACTTGGATATGGAAATATCATTCAAGTTAATGGTGTAAG
>Ga0136644_10003263_pt1 | contig 12168 bp, 12 predicted proteins | sample C_130820_EF_Meta_FD_94780 | JGI IMG/M metagenome (GOLD analysis project Ga0136644, IMG submission 94780) | Freshwater microbial communities from Lake Croche, Canada to study carbon cycling - C_130820_EF_MetaG (v2) (version 2) | ecosystem: Environmental > Aquatic > Freshwater > Lake | place... | reverse complement strand
TATATATGGGAGATGCTGGGGCATTATTTCTTGGCGTATTACTAGCCACCTTAACTATCCGATTACATCCAGACTCAGACACTCAACTTGGTTCTTACTTCACTCCGGTCTTTTTACTTGCCATCCCTATTTTGGACACTTCAGTTGCAGTGTTCTCTCGGATCAGCAGGAATGTCTCACCATTTCAGGGTGGGCAAGATCATCTATCTCATCGCTTAGTTAGATATGGGTTATCAAGAAAACAAGCAGCTGCCACCCTTTGGGGCCTATCAGCATTATTTGGCGCAGTTGCAGTTATTATTTCTAGACCTAACGCCGGTATTGAAAATTACTTAGTTGGTTCAGCTGGATTACTTTGGGTAGTTTTATTTATTTTATTCTTTAAAACAAAAGATATTTAACTCTTTTTCTTAAAGACCACATAATTTAATACAAAGTAATTTACTGGAACGATTACAATTAGTGGTACTAACTTTGCAATCTTAGGATCAATATCTAAAATAACTAGAGCTTTAATAATTGAGGTTGAAACTACCCACCAAAAAACTAAATTAAGTAAGTATTTAACCCCTGACTTAGAGTGATCCTGCTTACTCTTAAATGTCCATCTGTGGTGGGTAAAGTAATTAATTGCAGTTGCTACCGAGGTTGAGATTAAATTTGCTATAAAAATCGAGTTAATAGGGCCATATAAATTAATAAAGAGTAAGTAGTCAACAGTTGTCGTACAAAGTCCAACCGCACCCCAACGAATCATAGAGTAATCAAAGTATTTGGCTTTGAGTGCATTTAATTTTGAATTCATTAATGCCTAACTGTAGTTATTAATTGCTGGTGGCTGAGGCCGGGATCGAACCGGCGACCTAACGATTTTCAGTCGTTCGCTCATACCAACTGAGCTACTCAGCCAATTAAAGTGCAGCAAAGCACCTTGCGACCCAGACGGGACTTGAACCCGCGACCTCCGCCGTGACAGGGCGGCGCGCTAACCAACTGCGCTACTGGGTCTTACCTATTCGAAGTTGAAATTACTTTCAACTTCGTTGCGTCCCCAACGGGATTTGAACCCGTGTTAACGCCGTGAAAGGGCGACGTCCTAGGCCACTAGACGATGGGGACCAGAAGGAGAAGGGTATCGGTCAAACAGAGTAGATCAAAACTACTTAAATGGGATGATTTACTCATGGAAATTATCTCAAACTGCACACAAGATGTAATCAAAATGGCAGCAAGGGCATTAAAAGATGGCCATCTGGTGGCATTTCCAACCGAGACTGTTTATGGACTAGGAGCTGATGCAACAAATGAAAAAGCAGTTAGCAGAATTTATTCGGTTAAAGGCAGGCCAACCGACCATCCATTAATCGTCCACATTTCTTCTGCTAACAAATTAGATAAATGGGCAGTGGATATTCCAGAGTTTGCAGTTAAGTTGGCTAAAAAGTTTTGGCCAGGACCAATGACATTAATTCTAAAAAAAAGTGATTTAGCTAAAGATTTTATTACTGGAAATCAAAACACTGTTGGACTCAGAGTGCCAGATCAATTTATTACATTAGCGATACTAAGAGAGTTTGAAAAACTAGACGGACTTGGTATTGCGGCCCCGAGCGCAAATAGATTTGGAGCAGTCTCTCCAACAACTGCAAATGCAGTTGTTGAGGAATTAGGAAATTTTTTAAACTATAAAGATTTAATTTTAGACGGCGGTAAGAGTGCAATCGGTGTTGAGTCGAGCATAATTGACTGTACAAATGATTATCCAATTGTGCTACGGCCTGGTGCAGTTACGACTGAAATGGTTGAGAAAATTACAGGTTTGAAGATTCCTTTAGATTTTAAGAAAAGTAAGATAAGAACTTCAGGTTTACTAGAATCTCATTACTCGCCAAATGCAAAGGTTGTGATAAGTAAAACTGCAGAGCCTGGCGAAGGCTTTATAGCGTTAGCAAACATACCTACCCCACCAGGGGTAATTCGGCTGGGTTCTCCCAAAAATGTTGAAGAGTACGCAAGGATTTTTTATGAAGCACTTAGGATGGGCGACCAAAAAGGATTGAAAAAAATTAAGGTAGTCCAGCCAGATGGGGATGGATTAGCTATGGCCATTCGCGACCGGCTGGGTAAATCTGCTGCGGTTAAGGATCTCTCAGATAGGGGTTAGACTTCCATTTCGTTATTAATTTAAACATAAACTTGGGGCCTTTAGCTCAGTCGGTAGAGCAACGGACTTTTAATCCGTGGGTCGTCGGTTCGATCCCGACAGGGCCCACTCTTTCTCATAAATATAACGGTTTCACGCGAATAACATGTAAGAAATATTCCAGGCACTAATATAATTCTAAAATTAGAAATTATGTGCATATGATATGTAATGAGCCGACTACTTAGTTCTAGCATAGAAAGTAAATTTCTCTTTAATTCTATTTCATTCTAACCTGATTTGCATGGGCGTGAAGAGACTTATAATCTTACTAAATTTTCTTTGTTGACTTTGTTCAGAAACCAAAATACATTAAAAGTTAGTTAAAATTCTGCAAGTATTCGGCTCAATTTAATTGAATAAATACTTGTAATTGAACTAAACTATTAATTCAATCAGAAGATTTAGCTCTTAAGTACCTCATTAAAACAGCTCACAAGCAAGCGAGATTCCTGGAATTTTGCACTAAATGTTCTAAAATCAACTTTGTAGTAGCAAGAACTCAGAATCCTAGTCCAAGGAAAAACTCTTAACTCGAATTGAGAGACATCAAGGTCGGCCCCCTTGGTATCATAGATAACTTTCTCCGGTGGATTACTGATAATTTCTTTTATATAATTTTCACTCTCTTTGGCAGACATTTGTAATATATTAGCTAAAAAGTATTTTGAACATGGCTTACGGTTTGAATAGTGATAAAAACTTCCAGCCTCCCAGCCAAATATAACTTGCATGCATCCAGAACCAGGGACTATATATTCTTGAATTGAGCTTGGTGTTTCAAAATTCTGTATCCAAGTAGACGCCTTACTCATAGAGACTATTTTTCCAAATTTTGGTGGACTAAAAAATATAGATAAAATAAGTACTATTGTAAGAATTAAGTTGAAGTAAAGTACGCTCTCTTCGAAGCGTAACAAGAACTTGTATAGCACTAGTAACATCGCAATCAAAGTTGGCAAATATAATGCAAGTAGATAGTGACTAGAAAAACTTTTTTGCTGAAAAAGCAAACCTAAAAAAAGAAAGAAGACTAAAGAAATTAATATTTTAACTTCTAGGCTTAAATTTCGAATTTCTTTTATTCGTTTATAATTTAGAAATGCTATAATTAGTATCAATAAAATTGAAATTGTAATTGGGATTTCAGACTTAAGCATATTCAAGATATTAAAAAATGAATGGCCTAAGAATGGCCATAATTTAACAGCAAATACCTCTTTTTTAAATGAAAGTATATTTATATATGTTGAAAGCTCCTTAATTATAATTAGATAAAATGCGATAAACAAATAAAAACTAATACAAATTAGTGAAAAATATCTCAAAACTGCTTTCCAATTATTGCGAGTTATTAGAGACAAAAAGACTAGTGGAGTGAAAATAAAAACCTCTTTTATAGAACCTGCATAAAGCAAACCGAGCAACGCAAGAAGTTGAAAGTTCCTTGATTTCTTACTAATTAGTAATGATATTGAAGGCAAAATAAATGCTAAGCCTATAAAATCAGATGAAAGGAAGTTTCCTCCATAATCCGCGTAAAGTCCTTGAGTTGTAAGGATTAGAATCCAGGGCAATAGTTGGTATTTTGTCGGCAAATAAAAATTAATTAACCACCTTATAGAAATAAGGGTACATGCAACTAATAGTGCATTAAACAAAAAATAAGATAAAAAAGATGTTCCAAAAGGTATACTCCAAATAAATAAAATTATCTGTAAACCTGGTGGCTTAATATCCCAAAATACTGAGTATGAATGGCCATATTGTCTTAAAGCGTCGACTTGAACTAAGTATGAACTAAAATCATGGGTGAAGAAGCTCTGGGGATATATCTGTGAAATCATTAGCCAGGCAGTTGTAAAAGCTAGTAAAATATGTAAAAACTCAATATTGTGGATCTTTCGCATAAGATAAACATACCTCACTCTTTTCAGGGACCTGCTAAGCAAGTCAAAAAAAGTAGAAACTAGTTATTTTATCGTATATATCGAGTAGATATTAAATTAAAACTTAGGAATTCTGTTATAAGCATTCCAAAATAGACTAATTTTAGTTAAATATTTTACTTCAAAAAGCAATTTTGTTAAATAATATATTTTTAGACTTTGTAGATAAGTCTTTGTAGTCATATGCTTTTTTTAAAATTGGCAGTTGTATTATTTTATTTATTTTTTCATAATTTTTTTCTAAAAAATATATTTGTTCTAGAGCTTTTTTAAAACCAATTTCGCCCACATTAATAATTGCAGATGGATTTAAATAATCTCCAGAATCAAATCCACTCCATACAGGGACAGATTCTTGCCCCCAAGCTTCGAAAGGTTTTTCAGTGACATACCCAGGATAATTCGAGTTTTCGAAGCATATGTTAAAGCGATATTTGTTAAATAATTCGTCCTTACTACTCAACTTCTTACCTAGTTTTCCATATATATCTACCTTACCAATCTTTGAAAGTTGTCTTATAAATTCCATTCGAACTGGTTCAGGGTTGCTTATAACAGCACAAGCAAAATTTACTGGAGTACTATTTATCTCTCTCCCACGTAATAGTTTTTCTTGGTTCTTCATAGATTCCACTATATTATTTCCAAGTTTAGTAGCCCAAAAAGGTAGGTATATATTCCGCCCGTTATACAATTCAAAATCATGAGATAAAAAAAGATCATAATCTAAATTAAGTGGAGGCCTTCTATTTTCTGATGTATACCAGACATAAAAAGCTTTGATTGTTTTTACCATTGTTATTTCATTGCCATGCGCTATATATTGTTTTTCAGCATTATCTTTAATTAGAATATTACTAATTCGTGCAAATATAGATTTTCTTTCGAAGTGGCTGTCAATTAATGCAGAATTGTTGCCACTTATCTCACTAACAAAACTCGCTAAAAAATTTCGAGTGACATCTATGTTTTCATGTGAAACATGGCCATGGGTACCTATCGGCCAGAAATTACGTAAAAAAACATTGCTATTTGATGTATTTTCTATTTTTTTAGTTTTCATAAAAAAAAGTTTCTACAAATTGTTTTACAAATAGTTCAATATTTAAATTTATTTGATAAATTATTATAAACATTCTAATAACCAAAGGTCAGTCATCTTTATTATTTGAAACACTAAGATATTGATTTGCAACAAATATTTTTGATATTGATTTTTGATTTACCAAAGTGTATTGCTTAGAAAGTAAATAATTTTCAATGTTGTCAGCTTTATTATTGTGTTCTGACCAATCTTCAATACAAATTACTCGAGGTCTAGTAAGTTCGAAATTATTACCTTTTAATACATCTAAATCAGCTCCCTCACAGTCAATGCTAAAAAATGTAGGCTCAAATGGTGAAAGTGTTATATTCATGTCAGAAATTTTAATACTTTTAATTTTTCTCATTTTAATTAATTTTGTGTTTCCTCTATTCAATACGTCTAATGCTATAATTTTACTCGTTGTAGATAATTCATATGGCCTAATGTGATAAAAAATTTCTGTAGTTGCGGTTTCTCCACAAAGACAATTATACGTTTTGTCTTTCCTGCGAAATAATCTATGCAAAATAATGTTACTTAAAATTGGGTCCACTACTACACCTGTGTAGCCTAATAGATAGAAATAATAAGAATTACTACCCGAGATTGGATATCCAGACCCAATATCAATGTAAGTTCCCTGATTTTCTGGAAGCCATTTTCTAAGTTCAACATCTTCACCAAGTTGGCTAAAAGATTTTGGGCGCAATAAATAGAACCGTAAATTAATATAAAAAGCCCAGAGAATAGAAATTGACGGGTGACGGAATAAAATTTTGAGTGAATTAGGAGCCTTTCTTAGAAATTCTAAGTCTAAATTTTTGTTAGGCATTAAGTCCTCACTTGTTCTACTTATTTAGTGTATAATATACTTTTAATGTTGGGTTTAGTCGAGTCTAATGAGTATCTTCGGTCATTAATGCTTAAAGATAATCCCTTTTTAGTCAGTAGATTAGGGGGTAATGAATGCAATATAGCTGTTTATGATTTTAAACAAACTAGTTTATTTAATTACTCATTCAGAGAACGAATTGCAGCATGGACAGGGGCAGGTATATTTCCACCCACGAGAAATAATTTAGGTAATTTTTCGAAAATTTACATACAAGCGCTTAAAAATTCTGATTGCCTAGCAGAATGGCCTTCCAGTGTTCAACCAAATATCGATTTTATTTCAAATTTACTTGACAATAAAATTAAAAGGATTAGTTTGTCTGTACTTGATATTCTTTACTGCGCAGATCATATAGAGAATAAAAATTTATGGATTCAAAATTTAAAGGATAAATCAGTTTTGATTGTTCACCCCTTTTCTAAATCATTTAAAAATCAAATGAGTCGGATAGAAACTGTCCATAAAAACTTTACCTTGCCTAATTTTAAAGGGATTTTTTATGCACCACCTCAATCTAATGGACTAAAAATGTCACCTAAAAATTATGTAAAACAATTACAAATTTGTGAGGATGAAATTCAAACTCTTTCGGCCAAGCATAAATTTGATTTTGCACTAATCGCTGCAGGTGGTTATGGCTTACCGTTGGCTTCTTTTTTGAAGAATATTGGGATAAGCAGTATTTATGTCGGGGGTGCTTTGCAGCTTTATTTTGGAGTTTCTGGAAGTAGGTGGAAAAATCGCGAAAACCTTAATAGGTATAAAACGGACAAGTGGCTTGACCACCCTTTAGAGTCGCCACCATTTGGTTCGTTTTTAATTGAGAAAAAAACATACTGGTAACATGGCTATACCATATATTTATTTTGACAACCGAGAGGTCTTGCAAGGTTGGTTTATTAAGATTCTTAAATTTATTCATGAATCGAAAACTGTGTATGTTATAACTAATTCAAGTAAACCTACGAAAATTATGAATAAAACTAATATTAAATTTATTTCTATATCAGAACTTGATTATCAAGATAATTATACGAAATTCGTTGAAATATATAAACATCTATCAACTCACTCAAAAACCTTTGAATTAGCGTGCTTTGAAAGGTACTTTGCATTAAACGCTTTTATGTCTAAATTCCAATATGTATCTGCTTGGCAATTGGACACCGACGTAGTTCCTACCATAAGCCTAGATAAATATTCAGAAATTGAATTGATTTTTTCAACTCCATATAAAGATTTACAAGCTGTTAGTGCGCATACAGCTAAATTTTCTCAAGTAGGGATTCAAAGTTTAGTTAATTATTTATTAAATAATTTCTATCAAGATAATTTTAAGGAGCTAGAAAATTTTTACGTTGAACGTATAACAAAAGGCTTGCTTGGTGGAGTCACTGACATGACAGCAGTTGGTTATTGGTTAAGAACTCTTAAATCAGGGTCATGGTATAATTCATTTGGTAATGAGTATCTCGGTATGCGCATAAATCACGTTTTTGGTAACTTAGAGCATGACTTATCATTAGCAAGTAATGGTTACACGAAATCTTTATTCTTAATACATTTAAAGCCAAGTGTTGTAATTTTGAAAACACCTAATAAAACTTTACATTACGCAAATATGCATTTTCAGGGGCATTATAAAAACTTGATCCCAATTTTTATAGACCTAAAATTTTTGATCGGTAATTCGAAAGTTTTTTTAAGCTTAACAAAAGTTTTAGCAAAAATAAAGATTACACTTAACATATAAGACGGACATTTAGCTATATAGATTTCTAATTAAAGTTGAATAGATACGTAGTATTGTTGTGCAATGATGCTACATTAAGCAGCTGTTATTGCAATATAGTCTTATTATATATAAAGTTAATACCATGGAGTATCCTTCAGAGACATGCCTTAAATTATGAATTCGCCAGTCTTAGTTTTAGGCTATAACAGACCCTATCACTTAGAACGTGCACTCATGGCACTCAGTCTAAATGAAGAATCAAAGTTAACAGATTTTTACATCTCTATTGATGGTCCAAAGAACAGCAGCGAATCAATTCTTGTTGATGCATGCCAGAAAATAGCCAGACTCGATTATGGATTTTTAAATAAGAAGTATCTATTTAATGAATTCAATCAGGGACTTGCTGAAACCGTGATTAGCAGAGTATCAAACGTACTAGAAAATCACGATTCAGTCATAGTAGTAGAAGACGATTTGGTTGTAAGCAAACATTTTTTGAGATATATGAACAATGGCCTGCAAAAATACCGATTAGATGAGCATGTAGCTTCAATTCATGGTTATCAATACCCAGTACAACTAATTGGCAAAGAATGCGTATTTCTCCGTGGTGCAGATTGCTGGGGTTGGGGAACTTGGAAAAATCGCTGGAATGCAGCAGAGTTCGATTCTGATATTTTGCTTGATCAAATTAACGCAAAAGGTATTCGAAAAAGTTTTGATCTTGGAGGTTATAAGAATAATTATAAATTACTAAATAAGCAAAAAAATGGTGAAATCGACTCTTGGGCTATACGATGGCATGCAAGTATGTTTATTCAAAATCGTTTAACTTTGTATCCGACAGAAACGTTAGTAGTAAACAATGGTCTTGATGGATCGGGTTCGCATGGTGATTTTAGCTCTGATTTTTATTCAGAATTATCTAACAAAACTGAATGGATATTTCCAAGTCAGATAGTAGAGTCGAAAATATATAAAAAATTACTAATAAAATATTTTAAACTGCTACGAAATAAAAGATATTATAGAAAAATTAATAAATTTTTAGCTGGCATAATATGTAACTTGTACAAAGTAGTTAGTAAATAATTTCCCCCAATTAATGTTTAATCATATTTAAGAATTACTTTTAATATCTATTTCTAGACTAGTACTTATAAGTCAGTCACGGTTCCAAGGTTTACTAGCTGCATTGTGTTAGTGTCTAAAACTTTTAGCGAACTTATTAAAGACGCTCTTTCTTTACCATATAAGTAAGAAAGATTACCTTTCTTATCCCGAGATTCACGGACTCGCCAATCGGTAAATCTAGCCAAGTCGTCCAGTTGGGGCATGTCTAAGTTAACGTAATTAACAAGGTTATCCTTAACAAAGAACGCATTATTACCCGCCAAATTAGTTCCACAAAATGTGAAACCCTTATCCTTTAATACTAATATACATGCCCGCAAAGACATTCCATAATACAACCATGAAAAGTGTTTGGACTCTCTTGCAAACTTATCGTCTCTTGGAACAGTAACACTTGCTCTATGTCCGAATAATGGATTGTATTCACACACGACTATAGATATGTAACTCAGATCGGATTCAAGAAGAATCCAATAGTCATTACCATCAATATCAAGTGAATAAAGATCTAAACCTCCAAGCAAAGATTTTGCAGACTCAATATGGTGGTTCACGTTGATAGGTGTTACATAATCGTTTACAGGAATAATTATGCTTCTCCAGTAAATCTCTAAGGATTGACAATTTGCCTTCAAGTCAGTGCGTAGATCAATACAATATACTGATGCATTTCTAAATTCTGCATGGAATCTTGAATTGCACTCCTCAAAATTACCTGCACCAATTTCTATAATTCTTGGTTTTGAAATACCTATCGAGTCAAATAGGAACGTTATAATCCCATCTTCCCCCCATTGCGAGAATACTCGAATCTCAGAATCCCATAATTGCCTGATATCTGATTTTCTAGCACGCATACTATTTATAGAAGCGTAAGCGTCTAATAATTTTTTTTGCGCAATAAAATGTGGGGGGGGGATGAATAATTCAATTTAAGAATTTTTGATGCTAATTTCAAAATCTTTTTTACCCCGCTTATCATGTATCTATTATTGCATAATAATTTCTCACCGTGGCTTAAGCACTCCTACTTCTAAGGCTTCTTAACTGGCTAAATTCAAACCATGGCTTTTAGGCTTGATGCAGTAGGATTTACTCTATATTATTGAAAACAAGGAGAGTGGATTCATGACTTTTGAAGTTGTTGAGTATGACGGTTTGCGCTATGCAGAAATACTTTATAAGAACGCTGATAACGAATCTACTAAGTTCTATTCTAACGACAACGGGGCTCTTCAGATAGGTTTAATGTCACACCCAACTGGATTTATTGAAAACCCACATAGCCACCCTAAAGTGCTTCGAGAATCTACCCCAACTCAACAAGCTTTCATTGTGCTGAGCGGTAAAGTCGATGTAGATTTCTACGATAGTTCAGGCAATATTATAAGAGAAATTCATTTATCTAAAGAAGATGCGATACTAATTATTCAAGGGATTCATCGAATTAGAGTTATCGAAGGTTCTAGATGCTTTACTATTAAGCAGGGCCCATTTATGGCAGCGCGAGACAAGATTGAAGCGGTCTTTTGAGAATTCCAGTATTCACTCCTGAAATCACTAAACAAGATATAGAATCAGTCAAACTGGCACTAGAAGCAGGAGAAATTTCAGGGAATTTTGGCACTAATCTTGCAAATTTTGAAGAATTCTGGGCAAATTATTGTGGTGTTAGACATGGAATTGCAGTAACGAGCGGTACTGCTGCATTACACCTCGCTGTGGCCTCATTTGAATTCCCGGCAGGAAGTGAGGTACTTATTTCCTCAAGTACAAACATTGCTACTGCGCTAGCGGTGATTCACAATAATCTAATCCCCGTACCGATAGATAGTGAGATGCAAACCTGGAATTTAGATTTAAAATTAATCGAAGAGAAAATTAACTCAAAAACAGTCGCAATAATTCCTGTTCACCTTTTTGGGCAGCCTGTTGATATGGAAAGTTTGATAAAGATTGCTAGTAAATATAATTTAAAAATTATAGAAGACTGTGCCGAATCGCACGGGGCAACGCAGAACGGAAAAATGACTGGCAGCTTTGGAGCAATTGGTTGTTTCAGTTTTTATGCAAATAAGATTCTAACAACCGGTGAGGGAGGAATGGTGGTCACTAACAATGACGCTTTAGCTCTAAAGTTAAGAACTTATCGAAATTTAGGTTTCCAAGAGCCAAGATTTCTCCATTCAATTGCGGGATTTAACTTTAGGATGACTGGATATCAAGCAGCACTTGGCTACTCTCAAGCTTTGAGAATTAGTGATACCTTAGCGAACAAAATAAAGATTGCAAATTGGTATAAAGAATTATTGTCCCCTAATAGATATTTGTCTTTACAAGGCACCATACCGGAAACGATAAATGTCTATTGGATGTTCGGTATTTTGCTTTCAAACAAATCTCCGATAAACCGAAATGATTTAATGAGTAAATTGAGTATTGCTGGTATTGAAACGCGAACTTTTTTTTGCCCAATGGATATGCAACCCGTACTAAGAAAAAAGTTTTCAATGGATTCGTGTCCAAATGCTAAAATTCTTTGGGAGCAAGGTATGTATTTACCATCATCCTCTACTCTAACCTATGAAGAAGTGAGTTATATTTCCTCAACAATTAACTTGGCACTAGATGCACAAAATTAAAATTGCTGTTCTTTTTGATTCCCATACACCAACAGATGGAGGAAGCTATTCACTAATAGCTTCTATACTTGAAGGGTTTATCGAATTTCGAATGCAGTTACCTTTTCAAATCACGTTGATTTCTGTTGGGAAAAAGAAGAGCAAATTTGCTGACCTACATTTTAAACCGGAAAATAGAATCATTAGGTTGATAATAAAATTCTTAATTCTTAGAAGTGTAAGATTAAGAACTATATGGCAGAGTAAATCTAAACTTTCAAAATTCTTACTCCGTAACGAATCAAATATTGTTTATTATTTGGGAGTGCCTGTAGGAAATACTAATTTACCTTTTATTATGAATGTATTTGATCTGCAACATCGAACACACCCTTGGTTTCCGGAATTAAGTAGTGAAAGTGAATGGCAAGGAAGAGAGGACTACTATAAAAGATATCTTCCGCGCGCTTTGGCTATCATAACTGGAACCCAACGGGGTAAGGATGAAATTCAAAAAATGTATGGCGTTGATGAAAACAAT
>Ga0136644_10003261_pt1 | contig 12174 bp, 6 predicted proteins | sample C_130820_EF_Meta_FD_94780 | JGI IMG/M metagenome (GOLD analysis project Ga0136644, IMG submission 94780) | Freshwater microbial communities from Lake Croche, Canada to study carbon cycling - C_130820_EF_MetaG (v2) (version 2) | ecosystem: Environmental > Aquatic > Freshwater > Lake | place: Lake... | reverse complement strand
CGCCGCCATGTGCCGGTACCGGTGCAGGGCGCGTCGCATAAGACACGGTCAAACCCACCTTTATGTTTTTTCACCCACGGATCACGCTCGTCCTTCATGATTTTCACTTCGATATTGTGCACGCCGGCACGGCGAAAACGCTCCGTACTCCGCTTCAAGCGTTTTTCCAGCACATCGCAAGCAACAATCTTGCCCTTATTGTTCATCTGTGCCGCAATCGCCAATGTCTTGCCACCGGCACCGGCGCAGAAATCCACCACCCGCATACCGGGTTTGGCATCGACCAGTTGCGCGACGAGCTGCGAGCCTTCATCCTGAATTTCCACAAAGCCGTTTTTCAGCATGGTGAGCGCGTTCAACGATGGCCGTTCCTTGATGCGTAGGCCAAGTGGCGACATGGCACAAAATTCTGCCTCAATACCGAGTTGCTTGAGTTCATCCAACCTTTCATCGCGGCTGCCCTTGATTGTGTTGGCGCGAATATCCAGCGGCGCCGATGTCATCAGCGCTTTCATTTCACGCGTGAAATTTTTGCCAAAGCGTTTTTTCAGCGAAGCTGCCGCCCAGTCAGGGCATTCCACCTTCACTTCATCAGGCATTCTAGGGTGTTCGATGGTATGGCCGGTGAGTTTACGCATCAATTGACGCTCATTCTCCTCAAGCTCTTTCGGTGAGAATTTTTTACCGTCAAACATTGCGCCAATATCTTTGATGGTCTTACTTTCTTTCAGCATCAGGTAAGCAAGGTATCGGTTACGAGGATTATCCTCCGCTTCACTCTGCGCCAACCACCAGCCAAGCCGCGCATGGTGGCGCAGAATGTCATATAGCTGTGTGGCTACCGCCGCCCTATCCTTGCTACCTATATAGCGGCGGGCACGGAAATAGGCACTGACCAGTGCATCGGCAGGGCGGGCTTCGGCCGCGATAATAGTTAATATTTCAAGCGTGGCTTGCAGGCGGGCAGAAGGATTCATGTTTGTTAATAATTTCCCCAATGTGATGGGTTGCAATAGCCCATGCGGGCTGCGAATATAAGCAAAACTTTGTTAATAACTCGAAGATATAAGACATCAATGTATTTAGGTATCGATCTCGGCACTTCCAATAGCGCCATTGCAGGTATTGAAAACGGCCAGGCACGGGTTTTCCGCCCTGCGGACGGTGGCGAAGTCCTGCCTAGCATCATCTATTTCGACAAGCGCGGCCACCGGCTGTATGGCCGCCGCGCCCATGATCAAGCTCTGGTTTCACCAGAAAATGTCGCTGCGGGCTTTAAACGCCTGATGGGCTCCAGCACGCCAATCGACGTCAAAGGCGTTGATGTGAAGCTGACGCCTGAAGAATGTTCAGCTGAAATTATTCGCCAGTTGCTTGGGCAGGCCGCGACGGAAACCGGCAGCGATAAAATAACCGGTGCCGTCATCACTATTCCCGCCGCCTTCAACCAAATGCAATCGGAAGCAACCCTTCGCGCTGCGAAAATGGCCGGATTGGATCGGGTTGATTTGTTGCAGGAACCGATTGCCGCAGCTATGGCAGCGATGGAAGGTTCCAAACGTTCGGGACAGTTTTTGGTTTATGATCTGGGTGGCGGTACGTTTGACGTTGCGCTGGCGCAGGCGATTAACGGCGAAGTCACCATCGTCACGCATCAAGGTATCAATATGCTGGGCGGGCGTGATTTCGACCGCATGATTGTCAATGAAGTGGTGCGCCCGTGGCTGCTGGCTACTTTTGATCTGCCGGAAAATTTCCAGCGCGATTCCCAATATCGCCGCCTGATCCGCGTGGCGCAGCTGGCCTCCGAAAAGGCCAAGATCGATTTATCATCATCGGAAGAAACCAAAATTTTTGCCTCCGACGAAGACATACGCCTCACTGACCAGAGCGGTATGGAAATTTATCTCGACGCACCGATGACGCGCGCACAGCTCGAAGATATGATCCGCGAACCCGTGATGCAGACGATTGAGTTGATCCGCAATCTGCTATCGGAAAATAATTACAAAAACGAAGATATTGACCGTATCGTTTTCATCGGTGGGCCGAGCCGTATTCCGCTGATCCGCCAGATGGTATCAAACGAACTTGGCATTGCCGCCGATCTGAAAACCGATCCGATGACTGCGGTTGCTGTCGGTGCTGCCTATTACTGTGAAAGCAGGGAATGGGGCGCCGATAATATTAGTGCGCCAAAACCCAAACAAGCCTCCGCACCCGTGCCGGAAGAACCGAACCTGTCCTTCCAATTTACCGCTCGCACGCCCGACGACAAGACGGTCATTAAACTAAGCGTCAAAGGTGCCCTGCCCGCGCCGCGCCAGCTGCAGGTTAAGTCAAAAGACTGGGATTCCGGCGCTTTACCAGTGACCGATGGCCTCACCATTGCTGTGCCGTTGAAGGATATGGGCGAGCATAAATTTGATATTCTGGTGCTTGATGAAACCGGCCAGCCTTTGCCGCAACACAACCAAACCCTGATTATCAACCGCCTGGTTGCTTCCACCAGCAGTATACCAGCTGCGCAGACGATTGCCGTTAAAGCCCTTGATCACGCGCATGCACAGGAAAATGTTTTGCTGGCACTGGTAAAAAAAGGCGATATTTTACCAACATCCGGCCAAGTCAAATTCAAAAGCGCGCGCAACCTAAGGCCGCATGAATCCGGCCATTTAAATTTTGAATTGTTTCAAGTGGAATATCCGGACCGTATCGATCTGAACCTTTGTGTCGGTGTTTTCCGTATCGGCGGCGAAGATTTGCCGGATGCCTATTTCATCAAGGAAGGTGATCCGATAACCTTCGACTGGCAGATGTCGGACAGCGGCATTTTACAAGCCACCGTCAATCTCGATAACGGCGTGAATGGCGCGCTGGCGCTGAAAGCGCCACGCTTTTACGCACCCCAAGTGGGGCAAATATCCTTCACCGGTGACGACGGCGTGAAATTCGCACTTTCCATCGTGAAGCAAGGTGAAGAAGAATGGGGCGATTTGGCCGCGGCGCTTGGCCCTGACGGCGGCCCTGAAATCAAATTGCTGCAAACGCGCCTCAACGAACAACGTGAAATTCTTGAAGAAAGCGCCAACGATCCCGAAGCCATTCGCCGCGCCGCCGAAGAAGCGCGCTTTATCCGGCAGGATATAGCCCGCGTCGGCAAAAAACATCGTAGCGCCATGTTGCAACGTCGTCTGGGTAAAATGACCGCCGTGTTTAACCGCATTGGCCGCGCCCATGCCGATAAAATGGAATCAGCGCGCTTTGATAATCATACCCAAAAAGTACAGCACATCATTGATGATGCTGATGTTAAAAGTTTTGACGATGCGGATCTGCATCTGGCAGAAATGCGCGATCTCTTTTTCAGCATTGCTTGGCGTGATCCGAATTACGTTCACACCTGGTTCAAGCGTCTGGTCAGCGAGCCTTATTTATTCCCCGATGCCGCTGAATTTCAGGAGATGATGAAGCGCGGTGAAGAACTGCAACAACAAGATGACCGCCAGAAACTTAAAGACCTTGTCAAAGACATGCTCAATGCCCGTGTCGCACTGGGCGCCAGTGATATTGCCGGTGAACTGGCGACGATTATTAAGGCTTAAAACCGGTTATAAAGGCCGAATTTATGGCCAAAATGCCCGTTTTCATATATGATTAAGTTGTATATGTTAGTTTTACAAATCCCAAAGTGCTTCGTCCTAAACCTCAAACCCCCGCGCCGTGATGATCGACCTCACTTTTGAAAATCTTGATGCCGCCGCCGTTTCTGCATTGCTGGCCGATATTGCTGATGATATTGCGCCGGTGAAGCTGACCGAAGGTAAAACCAGCGTGCAAGTTGCCGCACTGCCGTTTTATGACGAATTCAAGCTGTATGCTTTGTCGGATTCAACCCTGCCACAACCCAACACGCGCTACATGCTGTACAAGCCCGGTGATGTCAGCCTGATGAACTGGACGAACGAGCCGATCTATGCCGTGAATGAACGCGCGCCGATCAAGCTGGATCGCAAAACCGCCGTCCCGTATTCCAAATTCTTTTTTCATTATGTGCGCGGTCAGTTGGGTCGCTTCATCATCGTCGAAAAGCCGGAAGACGTTGTCTGGTTGTCGAACGCTACAGATAAGGAAAAAGCCGCCGTCGCTGAAAAACTAATGCCGGTAAGCTATAAAGGCATCGGCCGCGATAATTTGTTTACACTGACCGCCACGGTGGTTTTTAACAACGCCCTGTTTAAAACCGACATTAAAATTGCGCCCTATGAAATGGATGTGTTCGATGCCGAACTGGGCGCACCAGAGCACTTCACCATCGGCCAGATGAAACTGACCAATGAAGATTTATTGCTGGAAGATCTGAATGTGCCGGTTGACCCACCGCCCGGCGAGTTCGGCTGATTGGCCTAAATCTGCTCTTTAAGCCAGTCTTGCAGCGCTTGCTTCGGTAACGCGCCGACCTTGGTGGCTTTGAGTTCCCCGCCCTTAAACAACATCATGGTCGGAATACCGCGAATGCCGTATTTCGACGGCGTCATGGGGTTTTCGTCGACATTCATCTTAGCGATCGTAACCTTGTCGCCCATTTCACCGGCGAGTTCTTCCAGAATGGGTCCAACCATTTTGCACGGACCGCACCACTCCGCCCAGAAATCAACCAGAACAGGCTGGCCGGATTTCAGCACATCCGTATCAAAGGAATTGTCAGTTACGGCTTTCGTGGATGCACCCATGGGAATCTCCTGTGAAAAGGCTATGTCTTAAATCTAGGGTGCAATGCAGCACATTTCAAGCCCTCTCAAAACGGGCTAAAAAAGCTCCATAAGCCGCAAAGAATAGGTCCAAAGCAGAAAGCAGCGAACCGCTTTTCCCGGATAGGCGGCCTGTAAGAGCAGGTGATAGCTTCGCAGTTGCTGTTGGTAAACCTCTGGCACATCGCGCACATCAAGGGGCGGTGGGCGGTTCGTTTTGTAATCAAGAATCCATACGGCATCACCGACAAAGCACAAACGATCGATTTGGCCTGACACAAGTTCATTGCCCACCTTGCCCGCCAGAGCAACTTCGGCACGACTGCCTGCAGCAAAAAATGGAGCGCAGTCGGGGTAGGATAATATCGTCAAAACTTCGGATGCAATTTCATCTTGCTGCGTGGCAGACAATTGATGCTTTGGGTTTGCAAGAAAACGCCGCACGGTGGTGTGGCGCTGATCATCTTCAACATCCGGCAGGCTTTGCAACAAACGGTGAATAATTCGGCCGCGCGCGAATGCGCCGTCTGGCGATGCGGTCGCAGATACCTGAGCCATACGCGACGGGTTAAGTGGTGTGACACTTTCGGCTTCAGGCGTGGGTAGTGATTGCGCCCAGACCGGCAGTACAACATTTGGAATGATCGTTGGATGTGTTGTTTCTTGTAACGCACTGTGCTTTGGCAGTGTATCAGCAAGGACAACAAGCGGTAGGGGCTCGGTTCCGGTAGCAAGGAAAGGCTGATGGCTATCTTGTAAAGCGGTCAGCGCCAGCGCATGCCAGCTTTGTGCGCTATTACCTTCAAAGCGTTTTCCTTCCCAACCACATATATAGAGATTGTTGGCCGCACGGGTTAAAGCCACATAAAACAGCCGCCGATATTCCTGCATCTGTTTCTGCCGTGCTTCGTCCCACAGGCGGCGCAACACAACACCGATAGGACGACGAGCGATATAAATTGGCACGTCGTCATCGCCCCACATGAACTTTGGCAAGTCGGTTGCGCGCGGCACGCTGGCACTGTCGGGCAGAAACACAATCGGTGCCTCAAGCCCCTTGGCGGCATGTACCGTCATAATGCGTACCTGCCCACCGCCTTGATCCAATTCGCGCTTGATGTCTGCTTCGGACGCTTGCAGCCAATGCAGAAACCCCTGCAAGGACGGGGCGTGACGGCGGCTGAAGTTCTGCGCAGCGTTCAGCAGTTCTTCGATCGGATCAAAGGCCTCTGTACCCAACCGACCGGCCAGTGCTTTTTTTCCGCTGGTTGAATTTGCGGGGCACGCTTGATTGATAATGTTCGACAGCAACATGAATGGTGAAGTGAAGTCAGTTTGACCAAGCAAGGATTGCAGGTAGTGATGGGCGGCTGTAAAAGTCTTTTCATCCGCATAGCCGCGCAGGCTTTGCCACAATGATCCAGAGCGCCGCGCAGCAAGGTGTAACAGGTCGTCTTCGCTTATATCCAGCAAGGGGCCGCGCAATACGGCGGCGAGGTTTAGGTCATCTTCCGGCAAAAGCGCAAATTGCAGCAAGGCCAGCACATCCATCACCGCCAGTTGCTTGACCAGGCGCATGCGGTCAACGCCGGTAACCGGAATAGCGTGTTTTTTCAAAGCCCGCACCATCAGATCGGCAAACCGGCCACGGCGGCGCAACAGCACCATAATATTGCCCGGTTGTGCTTGCCTGCTATCCACGATATTTTTAATTTTAGTAGCAATCATACGGGCCAATTCAGCCTGTGGATCATGCTCCTCCTGATACACGACAGGCAGATACCACAGGGCATCATTGTCGCGCTTTTCCGACTTGAGCAGCGGCCAGATTTCGACACGGCCAGATTTCAATGCTTGCCCCGGTTTGGGTTCGGCAGCACGGTGTTCAACTTTTTCTGCTGAGACGCCATTCACGTTTGCCGCCGCTGCAAATATCGTATCTACGGCCTGCAAAATGGCTGGCGCCGAACGGTAGGACACACGCATGGATACCGGAGCATAGTGTTTTTCTGCTTCGGTAATGCGCCGCTCAAAATAGCCCTTCATTTCCCGAAAGGCTTCGGGATCGGCGCGTTGAAAGCTAAAAATGGATTGCTTTTCATCACCGACCACAAACAAAGTACGCGAACGATTGGTGCGCGCTGAAACTCCGGCAAAAAACTCATCGGCGAGCGCCGCCACAATGCGCCATTGTGCGCGGCTGGTATCTTGGGCCTCGTCGACCAGCAGGTGATCAAGTCCACCATCGAGTTTATAAAGAATCCACGGCGCAATACCGGAACGTTGCAAAAGTTTTTCGCTGATATCGATCAGATCATCATAATCCAATGCGGCCTGTTGTTTTTTGCGCTGTTCGTACCCCTGCATAAGTGCAGCACCAAACCGGATCAGGCTTGCCGTCCTAGCGGCGGTTTCAGCCGTCTCCAGCCGCTCGCGCACCGATAACAGGCGCGTGGCCTCAAGGCGCAGTATGTCTTCGGCTTCCGGCATAAGTTTATTGGTTTTGGTGTCCGTATAACTTTTAAAAAATTCTCCCTTTTCGGTAAAAAATGAATCGGCATAATTAATAAAGCGATCCTGTCGCTCGGCGGGTGATAACGTCAGCCAAGCGGCTAATTCTTCACCACGCTTCCGCGCCCTAACACCGCTCTTGAGTAATACGTGTGCCACGCGTTTCAAATCATCTTCAGGCAAAGCTTCTGGTCTGATAGCAGCAATAATTATGGATTCTCTTGTTTCATCCGGCTCCAATTCAAGTTGGCGGCGGATGTTTGAAATAAATTGATCAATGCCTCCGACACAAGCCAGCATTGATTGCAGGCGTGTACGGTCTTTCCATAACGCCTGCAGCGCATCCGTAAGTTTTGACTCGCCAAGCCCCTGCACGAGGGTGTTGAGTATGCCCGCAATTTCCGTATCCGGATTATCCACGGCCTGTCGCAACAGGTTATGCAAAGTTTCCTGTTGCAGGACATACGCGTCATTTTCTTCAATAACCGTAAAGTGTGGCGGCAAGCCAGCTTCCAGCGGAAAGCGGCGCAGGACTTCCTGACAGAAAGCGTGCAGCGTGCGAATACGCATGCCGCCTGGACAAGCCAGCATGGCGGCAAATAAACGGCGTGCATCTGTCATCTGCTTGGAGTCGGGGGCAAAACCTTGCAAATCCGACAGGCTGGCGTTTAATTCATTGTCGCTACAGGTTGCCCAGTAACTGAGTTTAGCGGTAATACGGTTCGCCATTTCAGCAGCGGCAGCGCGGGTGAAGGTGAGACACAGGATTTTTTCTGGCTTCACGTTGCTGAGCAGCAGACGCATGACGCGATGCGTAAGAACCGTCGTTTTACCGGAACCAGCGGATGCATTCACCCACACTGATGCGTTGGGGTCGGATGCCTGTTGCTGTTTTTCTGTCGGTGTTGTGTCGAACGACTGTGACGGACGGAGAGCTTCGATCATTCGTCGTCTTCCCCCCGGCCCCATTCGCTGATACGCGCCAAATGGGCGTAATCATCATAACGCGGCATAAAATCGGGAATCGGTACAGCCAAATAAGGCGTTTCGGCACGACCAAAAGCAGTCAGCAAATCCTCTAGCCCGCGCTTGGCGGCCGCAATAAGTTCAGCGACACCCGCTTTTACCTGTCTGACCTCGCCAGCTGGGTTGCCACCGCTCAGCTTCCAGTATGCGAGGCTCGACACTGCACGCGGCGTAATATTCTGGAACCCGCCTTCTTCCAGCATGTAGCCGAGCAAGGCTAATTGCGGTTCCAGACCGGACTCCATCTCCTTAAACGATGGGACACCGCCGGTTTTGTAGTCAATAATTTCTGCCGTGCCGTCGGACAAACAATCCAGGCGATCCGCACGGCCTTTAAGGGTAAAGGAACCTAAAGTGAGTTGTCCTTTTGCCTCAGACTGCATCATTTTTATACCGGCATCGCGGCGAGTTTTTTCCTGCGCTACGAACCATGCGGCACTATGTTGAAACCGCGGCCACCAGAATGCCGCTACTTCGGGATATTCACGGTACGTATCGAACAGATCACGACCAATTTCTAATAATTCGACAACAGCCTTGGCGGGTAATAAATCAGGATGTTTTTTACAGAATATTTCCAAAGCCCGATGAATAATATTACCGCGGTCGGCGGCATCCATACCGGCGTCCAGATCATCCAGCTTTTTTAATTTCAAAATATGCTTGGCATAGATCGCATAAGGGTTGCGGCGCCAAGTACTAATTTCAGTCACCGAAAGTTGATGGGGACGCAATTCGATAGCTGGCCTTGGCTGTGGCGGCAGGGCCGGCGTAACTTTGGACGGTGCATCCAGCAAACGCGCCCATTCTTGCCATGGCTCCTTAGGGTGCAAGGCGTCCTTGCCGTCCGCGCAATGTCCGGCGGCTTTCAAAACAGTTTCAAGTTGCAGTAAAAAACGCGATGGCATAGTCGGTGAACCCCCGCTACGCGTCGCTCGTGTAAGAAGGACTTCTTTTCCGCTGGCAAGTTGGACAAAATCATGCGCCGAAAGGCCGATGAGGCGCTCGGGCGATGGCAGGCCAAAATCCTGACGCATAGGCCGCGACATCCATGGATCAACCGGCGGCTCCGGCGGCCACACACCTTCATTGAGTCCACCAAGGATAACAAGATCATCGCTGATCATACGCGCTTCGAGCGTACCCAGAATGCTGAGGCGGGGATGCTGGCCAAAAGCAGGTCGCACCGTCACTTGGCGCATCAGCTCTGCAAATAAACCCGCATATTCGTCGCCTGTAGCATTTGGAAAAGATTGTGCAGCCTGGCGCAGATCATCCAGCCATTCGGCAGCCGCTTCACCTGCCCCTTCTTGCCACAAGCGCACGGCACCAAACGTATCATTGGTTGCTGCATATTTTACAGCTAAAACAATATGCTGTTCCAGCCTTTCGGACAACGGACGTTTATTATACCAATCAGCGGCTTGTTTACGCCATTCCACCAGCATGCTTTCCAGCCATTCCGATGTTTCAGGTCGGTCATTACGCCAGATCATTTTTTCCGCATACCGCGCCCGGCGACGACACTCCGCAACTTCAAGACCACAAGCGGTCAAGGGGTGTTTGAGGAAAGAGAGATAATCAACCACATTGGCTTGTGGCTTTAGGATATTCAGAACATACTGTAAATAGGCACCAATGGGTTGATTGGCGAGAGATGACCCAGCGGAATCATTGGCGACAATCCCCCAGCGCGCCAGCATAGCGCAAACACGTTCCGCCAGATCACGATCACCAGTGACAAGCGCCGCCGTTTTCTCTGGACTATCCAGAACACGACGCATGGCGAGAGCAATGATTTGCGCTTCTTCTTGCACATGCGCCGCTTCAATTCGGCTTATTTGATCAACACAGTTCGCTGGTAAATTCAAGGTGTTGAGTTCACGCCACTGGTCAGTGACTTCGGCCGGAAGCATGGCCACACGCAGCAAGGCGCCGCGCGGCGATATTTCATGTGTTGCGCCATGCCATGTGTTTACATTTTCCCGTTTCAGACCACATTGTTCAATCAGGCTTTTCATACCATATTGCGGATGGCTGGGGGTGATGGCCTGCCATGCCGTTTCGTTCAAACTTTGGTCAAGACCTGGTAATATCACACACCCCTGCGGCAGGCTGGCGATGACATCCAGTAACTCTGCCGTTGCCGGAATGGTGCCGGTGGAACCCGCCGCAATCACAGGAAAAGTGGGCGGGTGCAGCCGCCATTGTTCCGCCTGTGCACGCAAAACACGGTTACGGCGATCGGCGGGGTCAAGGCAACATTCATTCGCTAAAATAAGGGGCCAGTTTTTTGTGACAATATCAAGAAAAGCAACGGTTTGTTGCCAATGTTCGGCTAGTTCCTTGTTCTGCACGAGCATGGCAAGCCGGTTGAAATCACAACCTTCAATCTGTGCTTGATCAAGAAACAGGGCAAGCTGCGCAGCTTGCTGCGCCGCCTGATCAAGCGAAAGGCCGGGATCTTTTCGCGCCACTAATTGCGCCAGCAGCAATTGCCGTCTTAGCGGCGAAATCGCAGGGGGAAGATCATTTGCCGCGCCGGTGGAAAAATAGAATTCTTCTTCATCAATATCGCCAAGTGGCTGCATGCGCGGCAGCAAGGTGGCGGGCTTGTCAATGACCGCAAGAAATGCTGTCCGCAAAGCACGACAAGCACGGCGTGTCGGCAATAATATGAGCACATCGGCTAGCTTCGTGCCGTCACCTTTTGTCTGCTGCCACAGGCCAGCTGCAAGGCTGCCAAGAAAATCAGCCTCCGGCGGCAGGGTGGCGAAATTTTTCATACGGCCCAGCCTTGCCCACTAGCAAGCAAATCATTGGCCTGCTGCAAATCTTCCGGTGTGCCAACATGATAACAAGTGCCGTCATGTTCCAGTCCATACAAACGACTTCCAGCTTCCGCTTTATTCCAAATAACGTTGTTGGAGAAGATTTTCTCTGGCACGGTTTTGAAAAGCTGGGGCTTTAAAATTTGTGCCGAAATCCAGACATAAGCTAGAGGCGGTTGCAAACCCATACGATGCACACGGCCATCTGCATGCATGGCAAAGTCTCCTTTGGCTGAAAAACCGCGCGCTTTGTCCGTCTTCATCAGCAAGAGCAGCGCATCCATAGTCTCGGTGCTCCATGCCGCTGTCATTCGCTGCAAGCTGGGTATTGCGCCATCAATCCAAGGCAGATCGGCATTGAGCGACAAGAACGGCTTTTCACCAAAATGATGCAGCATGTTCTTGATACCGCCGCCCGTATCGAGCAATTCTACTTCACGGGAAATTATAATTTCCAGATCGCGCCGCAGGCACAGGTGTCTTTCAATCTGTTCTGGGAGATAAAATGTGTTGACCACGGCGCGTTCAATACCAATTACGACCAGTTTATCGAGCGCATGGTCAAGCATAGTTTTACCGCCAACTAATTGCAGCGGCTTGGGCTTGGTTAGTGTCAATGGCCGCATGCGGGTACCAAGACCAGCGGCCAAGACCATGGCGGTGGAGGAGAGGTTATTCATGCAACATACCTTGTGCTTCACACCACTCACGCACCGGCTGTAGTGCATCATCCCGCATAAGAAAATGCACATACTCCCAGATGCGCGGCATGTAGTTTAGTTTTTCGCGCTGGCCGGTTGAGTTCACCACCTTCACCAAAATTCCCAGAATACGCATATGGCGTTGTGCCGAGAGGATTTTGCAAGCGCGGGATAGGTCCATAAGACTAAGGGCAGGTTGCGCCTGTCGATGGTAATAAGCTACCATTGCATCGAGAAATCCTGCATCCACATCGCGCCGCACTACTTCACAGAGCGAAGCAATATCATAGGCGATCGGACCAAGTCCGGCATCCTGAAAATCAAGCAACCCTAGCGACCGGACGCCTTCACGGT
>Ga0136644_10003253_pt1 | contig 12188 bp, 10 predicted proteins | sample C_130820_EF_Meta_FD_94780 | JGI IMG/M metagenome (GOLD analysis project Ga0136644, IMG submission 94780) | Freshwater microbial communities from Lake Croche, Canada to study carbon cycling - C_130820_EF_MetaG (v2) (version 2) | ecosystem: Environmental > Aquatic > Freshwater > Lake | place... | reverse complement strand
TTTGCGCGAAGCGATAGACTCTTTCGCCGCGCTGAAACGATTGACGATGTCTCCCAGAGCACTTGCGGTGGCCGGTAACGGGTCCCCTGCCATGCGGCGCTCAAACTCTGCGGCCAGTTCCGGATACTGCGCTCGGTAAGCGGCGAAGCGCTCATTCCAGGTGCGTTCGTATTGCTCACCCGACGCATGGGCGTCCCAACGCGAGGCAATGTCAGCCGGAATTTCGAACGGGCCATGCTGCCAGCCGATCGCAGCGCGCGAGGCCTGCACCTCGTCCGCACCGAGCGGCTCCCCGTGAGCCTTGGCGGTGCCGGCGCGGGCCGGTGAGCCTGCGCCGATCGTTGTGCGGCAAAGGATGATATTGGGTCGTTTCGTCTCGGTCTTGGCGAGTGCGATGGCGGCACTCACCGCGTCCACGTCGTGGCCGTCGACGGGGCCAATGACATTCCAGCCATAGGCACGGAAGCGCGCTGCCGTGTCGTCGCCGAACCAGCCGGCAACCGGGCCGTCGATACTGATCCCATTGTCGTCGTACAAGCAGATCAGCTTATGGAGCTGCAGCACGCCCGCGAGCGAGCACGCCTCGTGGCTAATACCCTCCATCAGACAGCCATCACCCATAAAGACATAGGTGTGGTGGTCAACGATAGTGTGCTCGGGCTGATTGAATTGGTCGCCGAGGATTTTCTCGGCAAGCGCCAAACCGACCGCATTCGCCAGGCCCTGCCCGAGCGGGCCGGTGGTGGTTTCGACGCCGACTGTGATGCCGTATTCGGGGTGCCCAGGGGTCTTGCTATGCAGTTGGCGGAAGCGCTTGAGTTCGGCCAAAGGAAGCTCGTAGCCCGACAAATGCAACAACGCATACAGGATCATCGACGCATGACCATTCGATAAAACAAAACGATCTCGGTCGGCCCAGTGGGGGTTGGCAGGGTTGTGTCGGAGGTGCTGGTTCCACAAAGCGACCGCCATCTCGGCCATCCCCATCGGTGCGCCCGGGTGCCCCGAGTTGGCCTGCTGAACAGCATCCATCGCCAAGGCACGGATCGCGTTCGCGAGGGGGTTGTCGTGGCGATGGCTGGCGCGCACCACGCGCTCGGTTGAATTCGAGGACATTGATTGTCTCCTTGGGCGCCGCGCTCAACAGGCGCGTTGAATAAAAAATGGGGAGCGTAAAAATTGGGAAGCGCGCGACCTCGGCTGACGGCGAGCGGGCTGCAGTCGCGAACGCCATCTTGCCACCGGGTCCTGCGTTTGTGTGCGGCTCGCGCGCGCTCAGCGTCCGAATAAGGCTTGCCGCAGCTGCGGGGCTCGGGTTCGGGGGTCGAGCCAAATCGCAAAAAAGGCTGACGTGAAGGCGGCATCCTCGATCGAGCCCAGCGCCTGCTTTGCGCGCCAGAATCTTGCGGCACGCTGCGCTAAATGGACCCCGGTAATGGCTTCGCCCGCCTGTACATCCGGAAACAGCTGAGTCATCTGTTGCAGCCAGGGCTCACTTTTGCCTGCGGGCACCAAGCCCAGGTTTTGCATCTCGGAGAGGCTACTTTTAGCGATTTCGCGCCCGCGCAGGTCGCGGGCGTAGACCAACCGGAGTGCAAACGTCTGTTGCTGCCACTGTTCCTCGCGCACGCTGGCAGCGGCGAGCAGTTCGGCGTCATAGACAGGGAGGCCGAACCAGCGGTAGCGCCCACGCCCTTGCAAGCGGGCCTCACGCAGCGTTTCGTCGGGCGGCAATTCGAGTAGGCCTTCGCGCGGAGAATCGACGGGCGGCATCGTGTTCGCGTGCACGAGGGCATCGAACGGGCCCAGGCACGAAACGCCGATCGCTAGCAAGGAGCGGCGCCGCGCTCGCGCGCTTGGACTTGCCTTTCCCTCAGCGTCAGATCGATCGATCAAGATGAACCCGTGAAAACCGTGAACACACCCGTGCGACAATCAAAAGTATCTCAAACACGGGGTTTTCCATTGCCCGCCACTGCAGCCGTAAGCGCAAACGCCAACGTAAACGCAACCGCAACCGCCACGCCGAGCTTGTTTGAATCGTCGCTGCACTCGCTGCCCCTACTCGGTCGCGGGAAGGTACGAGACCTTTACGCGCTGGGAACGGATCGCTTGCTCATTGTTACGACCGATCGCTTGTCGGCCTTCGACGTCATCCTGGATCAGCCGATCCCCACCAAGGGCTTGGTGTTGAATGCGATGGCACAGTTTTGGTTCGAACAGCTGGCGCCGATCGTGCCCAATCATCTAACGGGGGTCGACCCCGAGAGCGTGGTCGCGGCCGATGAAGTGGATCAGGTCCGTGGCCGCGCCATGGTCGTTAAGCGCTTGCAACCGATCCCGGTCGAAGCGGTGGTGCGGGGCTATTTGATCGGCTCTGGCTGGAAGGACTACGAAAACAGCGGTGCAGTGTGCGGCATTGCGTTGCCGCCGGGTTTGCGTCTGGCCGAGCGCTTGCCGGAGCCTATTTTTACGCCCGCCACCAAGGCGGAAGTGGGCGACCACGACGAAAACATTTCGTTTGCCGAGATGGCTCAGCGGATCGGTGCTCCCTTGGCCGAACAGATCCGAAGCGTAAGCCTCGCGCTCTATCGTCAGGCGTGTCAGCACGCGGCCGAGCGCGGCATTCTGATCGCCGACACCAAGTTTGAATTTGGTCTCGACGAAAACGGCACCCTGCACCTGATGGACGAGGTGTTAACGGCGGATTCGTCGCGTTTTTGGCCAGCGGATCGTTGGCAAGTCGGCATTTCCCCGCCGTCGTTTGATAAACAGTTCGTGCGCGATTGGCTCGAAACGCAAGATTGGAACAAAAAGGCGCCGGCGCCATCGCTGCCCCAAGATGTCATCGCAGCCACCGCCGCCAAGTATCACGAAGCGCTGGAGCGCATTACCGGTCGTGCGTTGATGGATCAAAGTTGCGATCCGCACAACAGCTTGCCGGTGCGCGTTGGAGTCGTCATGGGGAGTTCCAGCGACTGGGAAACCATGCGGCACGCGGTCGAGGTCCTCGAATCGTTCGGAATTGGATACGAAGCGCGCGTCGTATCGGCGCATCGGATGCCGGACGAACTGTTTCGTTATGCCGAGTCGGCTCGCGCGCGCGGCCTTTGCGCGATCGTCGCCGGGGCAGGGGGGGCGGCCCATTTGCCGGGTATGTTGGCCGCCAAGACGATCGTCCCCGTGCTTGGCGTTCCGGTCGCGTCGCGACACCTGCAAGGGCAGGATTCCTTGCTCTCCATCGTTCAAATGCCGCGTGGGGTGCCAGTCGCGACCTTTGCCATTGGCGAAGCCGGGGCGGCCAATGCCGCCCTCCACGCGGTGGCCATGCTGGCGGTGCACGAGCCTGCGCTGGCGAGTGCCCTCGAAGCGTTTCGCGAGCGCCAGCGCGCAGCGGCGACGGCGATGCAAGTCCCGCCACCCGCGCCGGGGACAAGTTCAGCGTCCGCTTTCGCTTCGGCGTCGGCCCAGGTGCGATGAGCTCGGCCGCTTGGCCCCGCGACGCCGCCAGTACCCTCTTACCCGCGGGCAGTTGGCTGGCGGTACTGGGTGGCGGGCAACTGGGCCGCTACTTTTGTATGGCGGCGCAATCGCTCGGCTATCGCGTCTGCGTACTCGACCCCGCGTCCGATAGCCCCGCCGGCGCGCTCGCTGACCAACACATACAGGCCGATTACAGTGACCCGGGGGCGCTTGAAGAAATTGCTCGTCGCTGCGCAGCGGCGACAACGGAATTTGAAAACGTCCCCGCGCCTTCCTTGCGTTTTTTGCAGGAGCGGATCCGGGTTGCGCCGGGTGCCGATGCGGTCGCAATCGCGCAGGATCGGATCGCTGAGAAATCGTATCTGCGCTCGCAGGGGCTGCCGATCGGGGACTACGCCGAGATTCGGTGCGAGGCCGACCTAGCCGCGGCGCCGGCGGATCTTTTTCCCGCCATCCTCAAAGCAGCGCGACTGGGCTACGACGGCAAGGGGCAGGTGCCGGTGTCGGAGCGGAGTCAGGCGCTGGCCGCCTTTAACGAAGTCCTGAGTGGCGAGGCTTGCGTGCTCGAGCGAAGGCTCGATTTGCTGGGCGAAGTGTCGGTGATGGTGGCGCGCGATTTCGACGGCGCGATCAGCACCTGGCCGATTGCGCAAAACGTCCACCGCGACGGGATCTTGCTCAGTTCGTGCGTGCCGGCCGAGCTCGACCGTGTCGTGGGTACGCAGGCGCAAGCCCTCGCGCAGCGCGTCGCACAGGGGCTCTCCTATGTGGGCGTACTGGGTGTCGAATGTTTTGTGGTGGCCGGAGGCCGTCTGTTGATCAATGAGATCGCCCCGCGACCTCACAATTCGGGTCACTGGACAATCGATGCGGCGGTGACGAGCCAGTTCGAACAGCAGGCCCGCATTCTCGCGGGCTTACCGATGGGTTCGACCGCGGCTCTGGCGCCGGCAGCGATGTTGAACCTGTTGGGGGACTGCTGGGCCGACGGAGAACCGGATTGGGCAAGCGTGCTTGCCGATCCGCGCGTCAAACTGCATCTCTACGGCAAGCGTGAGCCCCGGCGCGGTCGAAAAATGGGCCATCTCACCGTCCTCGGAAACCTTGGCGACGACTTGCCACCGGCCTTGCAAGCGGCTGCGCAGCGCCTTCGGATCGTGCTCTGAATCTGAGCTTGAACCGCGCTTTACATCGGACTTTGAATCGTACTTTGAATCGCATCGATCCGGTCACACGGCCCACGGCGGTCACGGTCGAGCAAGCCGCGCTCGCGCTGCGTGCGGGCGAGGTGGTGGCGTTTCCGACCGAGACCGTCTTTGGTTTGGGCGCCGACGCGGGCCAGGCTGATGCGGTTGCCGCGATCTACCAGATGAAGGGCCGACCGGCTGGCCATCCGCTCATCGTCCATGTTTCTGACGCCGCGCAGGCACAGCGCTGGGGGCACTGGTCCACGGCCGCCGAGCGCTTGTCAACAGCATTCTGGCCGGGGCCTTTGACGCTGATTCTGCGCCGCTTACCGGATGCGCCCGCGTTTGCCTGCGGTACGCAATCGACGGTCGGCGTACGCTGCCCTGCGCACCCGCGAGCGCAAGCGCTTTTACAGCGCTTCGAGGAACTGGGTGGGTTGGGGGTCGCCGCACCGTCGGCGAATCGTTTCGGGCGTGTCAGCCCGACGTCGGCGCAGCACGTGCGTGCAGATTTGGGAGCCGATTTGGCGTGGATCCTCGAGGGTGAACCCGCGCACATTGGCATCGAATCGACGATTGTCGATCTCAGTCGTGAGCAGCCCGCCTTGCTTCGGCCAGGGCGCATTCAACGCGATGCCCTGGCTGGTGTGCTGGGTTGTCCGCTGCAAGACCCGGACGGCCATGCACCGCAGGTCTCCGGCTCCTTGGCGTCGCACTACGCGCCGCTAACGCCCGTCGAACTGATTGCAAGCGAGTCCTTGTTGTTTCGGCTCGGGGTGGTCGCCGAAACGGGTGGCCATTTTGTCGTTTGGGCACGCCGCGAATGCCCGCCGTCCTTGCGCGCGCGCGGCAATCTTGTCTGGGAGCGCGCGCCGGACGAGGCCGAAGCTTACGAACAGGCCCTGTACGCCTGCTTGCGGTCTTTTGACGCCCTGGGTAGCGAACGCATTCTTATTGAGCGTCCGCCGGCCGAGGCGTCTTGGGCCGCTGTGCGGGATCGACTCCAGCGCGCCGCTGCGCGCCTCTAAAAACCTGATGGCTCGCGCGCCCGAGCGCTGAGGTCTTGATCTGGTGGCGCATGGCGAGCGAGATCCAGCGCGCGGTCCAGTCGCCCGGGGCGTGTTGTTTGAATGTAATTGGGTGTTGGAGCACCGCGCCGAACTCGCGGATCGTCGCGCGCGTCCAGTCAAACTGCAGCCGTACCAAAGCCGCGCTTTGGTCGCAGAGGCGATGGCCCGTGTGCCGCAGCGATTCCCATCGGGTTTCGTGCAGCGGGTCGATTCGGTTCACGAGATCCGCATCCGACGTGCTGGACTCGGGAATAAGGGGGCGACAGAGGGTAAGGGGCATGCGTCCACCGAAGGCTTGGGTTAGGGTGCGCCTAGCAGGCACCCGATTACCGGGGAGGGTCAAGCGCGCGTATCCGCAATGGACGCTCGCTGCGGATGTTCGGTCATTTGCCAGCCGCTGACCAACGCTTAAGTTGAAACAAAACCGGGTTACATTTGCAGCCGGTTCATCTTGAGGCATCGATCGAAATGGAAACGCAATTGGAAAACTTCGACAATTTTTTGCCTGATTTTCGTATTGCGGATCCCACCCTGGCGGAGCTGGGCCGGAAGGAAATTCGCATCGCCCAGAAGGAAATGCCGGGACTGATGGCCTTGCGTGCCGAATTCGGTGATGAGAAACCGCTCCAGGGTGCTCGGATTGCTGGCGCCGTCCATATGACCGTACAGACTGCAGTTTTGGTTGAGACCTTGCGGGCATTGGGGGCAGAGGTTCGGTGGGCTTCGAGTGACACTTTTTCTACTCGCGACGAAGCCGCCGCCGCATTGGTTGCGCGAGGCACGCGGATTTTTGCCTTCAAGGGCGAGTCGCCCGCGCGGTATTGGGAATACATGCATCGGATTTTTGAATTTCCGGTGTCCGACGAAAATCCGACGGGTTCGGCGAACTTAATTTTGGACGACGGTGGCGACGCCACCACCTTGTTGCATGTAGGCGCGCGCGCGGCGCTTGATCGAAGCATTCTCGATCGCCACGATAGCGAGGACGCGCGCTGGTTTTTTGACGCGATCCGCGCGCGCCTCGCGGTTGACCCGGGCTGGTACCAGCGCCAGCTCGATCAAATTGTCGGGGTCACCGAGGAGAGCCACTCCGGCGCGCAACGACTCGAAGAAATGAGCCGCGATGGCTTCCTCAAAGTCCGTGCAGTGAATGTCAACGATTCAGTCACGAAGGCTAAATTTGACAGCTTTTATGGCTGCCGCGAGTCGCTGATCGATTCTCTAAAACGCGCTACCGACATCATGGTCGCGGGCAAGGTGGCGGTTGTCGCGGGTTATGGCGACGTCGGCAAGGGCTGCGCGCAGGCTCTGCGATCGTTGTCGGCGCAAGTCTGGGTGACCGAGATCGATCCGATCTGTGCGTTGCAGGCAGCCCTTGAGGGTTATCGCGTCGTGACAATGGATTACGCCGCCGACAAGGCCGATATTTTTGTTACGACGACTGGGAACGTGGGCGTGATTACTCGGTCCCAGATGGACCGGATGAAGGATCAAACCATCCTTTGCAACATGGGGCACTTCAATAACGAAATCGACATCGCTTCGATCCAAGGCGAACACAGCGGCTGCACCTGGCAGAACGTGAAGCCGGAAGTCGATGAAGTGGTATTTCCGGACGGTCGCCGGCTGATCGTACTCGCGCAGGGGCGACTGGTGAATCTCGGTTGTGGCACCGGACACCCCAGTTTCGTCATGTCGGGGGTATTTACCAACCAGGTTATTGCTCAAATTGATCTTTTTAATAACCCTGAGCATTATCAGATTGGAGAGGTTCATCCGCTACCCAAGCGTCTTGACGAACAGGTTGCCCGCTTGCACCTGAAGAAACTGGGTGTTGAATTAACGGTGTTATCGGATGAGCAGGAGCGGTATCTTGGCGTTAAAAAGTCTGGGCCGTATAAAATAAAGTCTTATCGCTATTAATTTTTTGCCAACTTTTCTCTAGTTTGAATTTTTTTGGAAGGTCAGTACGTGAGTCAACATTCCGATCGAGTCAAAAGCGAACATATCCCTTCCCTCGTGCGCAACTACGAGTTTGTCGCGCTCGTGTTCCAAGGGGGCGGCGCGCTGGGGTCTTACCAGGCTGGCGTGTTTGAGGGATTGGCAGAGGCCGGTATCCAGCCGAATTGGATGTCGGGGGTTTCGATTGGAGCGATCAACGCGTCCATCATCGCGGGCAATCGGCCAGAAAACCGGGTCGCTAAACTAAAGGAATTCTGGGAAACCGTGACCGACCACGGATACGCCAGCCATATGGCGGGAAATGACGACCTGCGCACCTTGCACAACATGACGAGTGCGTTCATGTCCATGGTCGCCGGTATTCCGGGCTTCTATAAGCCCCGCGTAGTGAGCCCGTTCCATCAGTTGCCGGGTCAAGCAGGAGCGACCAGCCACTACGACACCAGCGACCTCAAAGACCATCTGAACTCCTTAATCGACTGGGACATTTTGAACAGTGAGAAGCACCGTTTGAGTGTGGGTGCGGTCAACGTCAGAACGGGAAACTATAAGTATTTCGATACGGCGCTCGAGCGCTTGGGACCCGAGCACATCATGGCGAGTGGCGCGCTACCGCCAGCCTTCCCCGCGATGAAGATCGGCTCGGAGTTCTACTGGGACGGCGGCATTGTGTCGAATACGCCGCTGCAGTATTTGTTGGAAATGCACCGGCTCCATCAGGCCCTGGTGTTCCAGGTTGACCTCTTCAATGCGCGTGGCGATTTGCCGAAAACGATGCCCGAGGTGATGTCGCGTCACAAGGACATCATGTATTCGAGTCGTACGCGGAATGCGACCAATCGTTACAAAATGGTTCATGATCTGCAGATCAAGCTGCGCGATGCCTTGAGCCGGATCGAACCGAGCAAATGGACCGCCGAAGACAAACGGATGCTCGAGGAGTTACAGGAAACCCCGCAGATCAACGTTTTGCAGTTGATCTATCACCACGCCCACTACGAGGGCGACTCGAAAGATTACGAGTTCTCCAAGTGGACCATGCGCGAACATTGGGCGGCAGGCTTGGAGGACGCGCGACGCACGCTCTCGCATCCCGATTGGCTTAAGGTGCCCGACGCTGCGGTCGGGATGACGGTCCACGACGTCCATCGCGAGGACGGGCGCTGACCGGGTAAGCTCAGAAAGAGACGACGGCGCCCCGGTTGGGGCATGGTCATTTGCCGGGGCCCTCGCTGCGCCCCGGCGTTTGCCGCCCTTTGTCGGCGGCTTTGGGTCTTAGTGGGCGACCCAGCCGCCTTCGACGGCGATGTGGGTGCCCGTGATCTGGGCTGCCGAGTCCGAGGCGAGAAACACAGTCGTGCCCGCAATCTGTTCGACGGTGACGAATTGCTTGGTCGGCTGCGCTGCCAGCAAGACGTCGCGTTTGACCTGTTCTTCGGTCATGCCACGGGCTTTGGCGGTGTCGGGGATTTGTTTTTCGACCAGCGGGGTTAGCACGTAGCCCGGGCAGATCGCGTTCACGGTGACGCCGTTGGTCGCCACTTCGAGGGCGACCGTCTTGGTCAGGCCGAGGATGCCGTGCTTGGCGGCAACGTAAGCGGATTTGAAGGGTGACGCGACGAGCGCGTGCGCCGAGGCGATGTTGATGATCCGACCCCAGTGCTTCTCTTTCATGTAGGGCACGGCCAGACGCGTGGTGTGAAAGGCGCTGCTCAAGTTGATCGCGATGATCGCGTCCCACTTGGCCACGGGGAACTCTTCGATCGGGCAGACGTGCTGGATTCCGGCATTGTTGACCAGGATGTCGACGCCGCCAAAGGTGTCGGCCGCATGCTTCATCATCGCTTCGATTTGGTCGGACTTGCTCATGTCGGCGCCGTCGTAAATCGCCTTGATGTGGTAGGTCGACTCGAGGCGGGCACGCAGCGCTTCGATTTCGGCCGCGTCACCGAAACCATTCAAGACGAGATTGACGCCCTCATGGGCGAGGCCCTCGGCAATTCCGAGGCCGATGCCGCTGGTCGATCCGGTTACCAGAGCAGTTTTACCTTTTAGCATTTTTGGTTTCCAAAGTTTTAGAACAATAAAAGCGGGGCGCGCGCAGAACTGGGGGCGCGCCTCTCAGTTAACAGAAAAGCGTGACAACTTAAAGTTTGCAGCCACGACTTGGATCGGCCAGGGCTTTGCTGGCGACGAGCGTCAGCTTGTTTTGTGCCCCGACCACCTCACGCAGATAAATGTCCTGCACCGGGTTGTGCGATTTGCCGATTGTGAACGGCCCACGGGGGCTATCGATTTTCGCGCTCTCGAGCGCAGCCGCAAATTCCGCCTTCTTCGAGACGTCGCCGCCGGTGGCTTTCAGACCGATTGCCAACATTTGCGCGGCGTCATAGCCCTGGACGGCGTACACGTCCGGCTGCAGCTTGTAGGTCTTGGCGTAAGCCAAGCGGAAGGCGTTGTCGCGCGGGGTGTTCAGGCTGTCGGCGTAGTGCAGCGTGGTCTGGATGCCGGCCGCGTCGGCGCCTTGGGCCTCGAGGGTGCCATCGGTGAGAAATCCTGCGCCAAAGAGGGGGATCGATTTCTTCAGACCGGCGGCGGCGTAGTCTTTGACAAACTTGACGGCACCAGCGCCGGCGAAGAACGTGTAAACCGCATCCGGTTTGGTCGCGGCAATTTCGGTCAGCAGCGCTTGAAACTCGACGTTCGGGAAGGGCAGCGTCAGTTCTTTGACAATCTGTCCGCCCCCTTTTTCGAGCCCCTCGCGAAATCCGCGCACCGACTCATCGCCAGCGGCGTACTTCCAAGTAATGGTGACAAACTTTTTGAGACCTTTTTTAGCCGCGATTTCGCCCATCGCGTAGCCTGGTTGCCAGTTCGAGAACGACGAGCGGAAGATGTTTTGTGCACACATCGCTCCGGTGACCGCGTCGGCGCCCGCGTTGGGCACGATCAGCAGGGTGCCGCTGTCCTTCGCTGCCTTCGCCATCGCCATGGCGACGCCCGAATGCACGGTGCCGATGAGGACGTCGACCTGATCGCGTTTAATTAGTTTATTGACGTTGTCGGTGGCTTTTGAGGGTTCCGACTCGTCGTCGACTTTGGAAAATTCGATTTCCCGGCCCGCGAGTTTGCCGCCTTGCTCGGTGACATAGAGTCGAAATCCATTTTCGATGGCGTTGCCGAGGGAGGCAAATGTGCCGCTGTAGGGCAACATCAGGCCAACCTTCAGTTTTTCGGCCGCCTGAACCTCGCCGCTGCCGAGGCCGCCGCTGAGGCCTGCCAGGATGGCGGCGCTCAGAACCGTGCGCGTGTGCAATGCCTTCATCAACATCTCTCCCCCAAAGTTTTACCGTTCTCAAACCGCGGACTATACGACAGCCGAAGCGCTCGTCAGCAGTTCGACAAAGCGGGTGACGAAGCGCCGAGGGGTACGGGCTTTGGGTAAGGCGACGAAGCTGGTTTTGGTACCGAAGAGGTGGCGGCAGGGAATCGCAATCAACGGCGCGTCGGCGCTGGCATCAAAGGCAACCGACGCAATCAGTCCGACCCCAAGACCAAGCTTCACGTAGGTCTTGATGACGTCGGCATCGAGTGCACTGATGGCGACCTCGGGGCGCAGCCCGGCGTCGGCAAAAGCCAGATCGATCGCGTTGCGCCCGGCGAAGGCGACGTCGTAGGTGAGCAGCGGGAATTGCGCCAAGTGCTGCGCGCTCAATGGCCCTGGCGCCAACGCTTCCTCGGTGGCGTTGCGGTAGACCGCCAGTGGATGCTCGGGCAGGACCACGGCGACGTGCGACCACTGCAAAAACGCGGTGGCCTCGAGCTGCTCGACGCGACTCACAGCTTCGGTTGCGACGGCCAAGTCGGCCTTGCCGGCGAGCACGCAGCGCACCACCTCGTCAGGGTCTCCCTGGCGCAGCGTGACCGCGACTTGGGGGTGCAAACGACGAAATTCGGCTACGACCGCCGGCAGGGTGTAGCGGGCTTGGGTATGCGTGGTGGCAATGGTGAGGGTGCCGGTGTTGCCATCGGACCATTCGCGTCCAACGCGGCGCAGGTCCTCGAGATCTTCGAGGACGCGTTCGGCGATCGCGAGTGCGGCGCGCCCGGGCTCGGTGAGGCTGCTTAAGCGGCGGCCATGGCGCTCGAACATCCTGCAACCCAGCTCGTCCTCGAGCTCCAGGATCTGGCGGCTGACACCGGGCTGCGAGGTATGGAGCGCAGCGGCGGCAGCCGTCAAATTGAGATCGCGTCGGACGATTTCGCGCAGGTAACGTAAACGTTGGAGATTCATCGTTAATTATGCCAAGATTGCCGATCTGTTGCGTTTTTAATGCTTCAAGGTTATCAGCAAATCGAATCCAGTTGGTGTCGCGTCGAGCGAAATTGGCGGAAACTGCGCGGTCCCGGATTTCTCTCCCTCGGCCATGTACCAGTACGACGAATTCGACCAGCGCATCGTTGACGATCGAGTCCAGCGTTTCCG
>Ga0136644_10003252_pt1 | contig 12189 bp, 9 predicted proteins | sample C_130820_EF_Meta_FD_94780 | JGI IMG/M metagenome (GOLD analysis project Ga0136644, IMG submission 94780) | Freshwater microbial communities from Lake Croche, Canada to study carbon cycling - C_130820_EF_MetaG (v2) (version 2) | ecosystem: Environmental > Aquatic > Freshwater > Lake | place: Lake... | reverse complement strand
GTGTCTGGTTGAAATGCATCGCATTTTATTTTCAAGTGTGCCAATTCGTCACACTGTTGACGATATTTTTTACGTTCTTCGATATACTTTGAATGATCTTCAATATTCTTTTTTTTCTCGACTAATTCATCACGTCTATCTGTAAGACTGTCGATATCGTACACATCCAATTCATCTTTCATTTCAACCAATTTGGTGAGACGCGCGGATTGTTCTGTGTATGTTTTAAAATCTTTTTCAAGCTTATCAGCTTTGGTAACAAGTTTGACACGATTTTTTTTAGACGTGTCAAGATTGGCACGTTGTGTGTCAATAGTGTCTGTATAATTGTCAACCGTAATATGTCGTTTTCCAATTTTGCAGACGTTTTCTTTGTACTGAAGCGTTTTCAAAAAAGATAACGATGTAGTAAGAGTGGCTTCTTGTGCGGCAAGTTCTTTTTTGCACGCGTCCATTTTTGCTTTAATTTTATCTTTAATATCATCGATGGGTTCAGCGGAGAGCAATAAATGTCTTAAAAATGTCATTTTTGCTTCCGGTGACAAATACACAAATGAATTAGAGTTGTCTTGGTCGATATAACTAATATGCTTAAAATCATTGCCAAAATAAGTATGAATGATATGTTGGGCTTGGTCTTCTTCGTAGACGCGCATACCTTGTTTGACAGTAAAACGCGTTGGATTTTTTCCACGTGTAATGACGAGATCTTGGATGGATAAAACAACTTCCATATTTGATTTTTCTTTACCAAATGTGGTTACGTTTTTAACGTTCCCAGTGATGACATATAAAATGGCGTTAAGAATGGTGCTTTTGCCTTTGCCAGATATTCCCGAGATAAGAATAATACCATTATCTTGAAACGTAAATGTTTTATTTTCCCAGCACCTAAAATTTTTCAATGAAAGTGTAAGCACGCCGTCTGACATTTTTAAATTTATTTTTAAATACTTTATTTATTTCAATTTTATATTACCCCTCTCTCTTTTCACAAAAAAACAATCATAAACAATTTTAAAAAATAGAATTAAACTAAAATGGAAACAAATCAAGAACGTGTTAATCGTGCTAAATTGTATTATGACGAGGGAAAATACGATTTGTTTTTACCACTTGCTGAACTTCTTATCAGTGAAAACATTATTTTAGAATTTCTTTATCAAGCTCTTTCAAATGTATACTGTATCAATAAAGAATATGTTAAAGCATACAATTTAAACAAAGTTTGTATTACTCACTTTGTTACAAAAAATAATGTTATTAATCATCTAAAAATTTTAAACAATCTTGGAAATGACTACAAGGATGAAAAAGAAAAAATACTAAACCACCATTTATTAACATCAAAACCATATTCAAGTGAATATATTGAATACTATATCAATTTAAAATGTAATTTACCTTCTTCATGTCTTCAACTTTTTGAAAAGTTTGCTCCACTTTCTTTTTACAATGTTATATCTATTTTTAATAAAATATACAAATATAACTCATTATATGCGAGGAAATTACTTGCAAAATCATTAGATATAGATGATATAATTAAAAATGATGATAAGATTATTGAAAGATGTATACAGACTACAGATGAAAGTGAACAATTTGTTTGTATATTATATCTTATTAGCAGAAAACTTTTTTATACAACAGTCGAAGAAATTAATGAATCATATCAACGAATTTTCACAAATTTAGTAAAATTGCAAAAAGTTTCAATTTACAAGACTTTTATGCAGAATTTTAGTATATATTCTTATACATATTTTGGTCATAATATTCGTTCATTAAACAGTTTATATTCAACATTTTTAAGAAAAAATCTACCAGAGTTAACAACACTATACACTCAACCGATACGTCAAGATCGTGATCGCATTCGAATTGGGTTTTTCTCAAATATGATTTTTAAAAATCATAGCGTATGTAGAGATCGATTAGGTGTTATAAAATATTTATGCAATGATTTATTATTTAACGTGTTTTTAATCCATTATAAAGATAATAGCAAGGAAAGATTACATCAAGTAATTATGGAAGACACACCCTATACAGAAATATTTGTAGAAAATGATAGTACACTATTAGATCTTTCGTTAGATATTCTTGTCTTTCCAGAGATTGGAATGGATTCAGATATTTATTTTATAGCACATAAAAGATTTGCACCAATTCAAATCAATACATGGGGGCATTCTGAAACATCGGGAATAAATACGATTGATTATTACATTTCGTCAGAATATTTTGAAGAAAATAAAGATGCTCAAGAAAATTATTCTGAAAAATTAATACAGATGAAAAGTTTATCGACATATTATTATAATTTGGATAAATTTTTCAATAAAGAAGAATTAGACATTAATTTAATTAAACTACAGTACCAACTTTTTCCTTCTTTTCAATTGTATGGCGTATTTCAAAACACTTTTAAATATCATCCTACATTAATGAAGATGATTCGGGGCATTTTAGAAAAAAATCAAAAAGCTTTTTTTGTAGTGTGTATTGAGCGTTCTTGTTGGGAAGAGTTTATGGATTATGCCGAAAAGACAATCGGGGAAAATGTATCTCGAATAAAAATGATTGAACAGTTAGATACAAGAAGCTTTAATAATCTAATGAATTGTATGGATATATTGATTGATTCATATCCATTCGGTGGATGTAATACAAGTTTGGATGCATTTCATTTTAATAAAATTGTATTGACATTGCCTAGTAAAAAATTAAATGGACGATTTACAACAGGTTTTTATAAAAAAATGAAGATAACAGAGCCAATATGTGTTTCAGCTAATGATTTGATTGAAAAAGCGGTTTATTATATGAAAAATATAGATGCTCGAAAAAAGCTTGAAACTAAAATTAGTAAAAGAAAATATTTATTGTTTCAAGATCAAGAAAGTTTATTGGAATGGAATAATCAAATGAGAACATTAATGAATGTTCCATTAAGAAAAGCAAGAACACGCACCTTTGTATCACAAAAGTATTTAGAATTACCTGGTGAACACGTTATAAGAAAAATTGATAAAAAGTCAACTTTAAATGATATAGTTATAGTATTGCCGCCAGAATATACAACAGACCAGTTAGAAAGATGGATTGAAAAATTAAACATGACAAATAATGAGCCAGGATGCTTGGACATTGTTGTTTCAGAAAATATATACAAAAAATAATACCTGTAAAATAAATATTGACTCTCTGTTAGTCATATCTATTTTATTAACAAGATGTGAAAAGAAGACTAAACTAAAATAAAAATTATAGAAATAAAGATGGGAAATAAAATAAATAAAGAATGCAACGAAGAATGTAAAGGTTATACAAATGATGCAATTTTTAAAAAAATTGATAAAAAATTTAAAGATACAAAATTTTCGCATAAAATTGATAAAAAAGAATATGACGAGTTATCATCTAAACAATCTATTTTAACGGATGACTTTGGTGACTTGGTCGACTCTCTAAAAAATAGATTTTCAAATGACAAGGAGAAACTGTGTGAATTATTATGCGACACTAGCTGTCTAGTTAAAAGACAAAATATGGCAAAAGAATACTATAAAACATGTCTACAAACAGCCAAGGTAAAAGATTTAGACAAAGATTTACCAGCCCCCAAGCCAAATGACCTATCCTTGTTGTTTCTTGATGATGGCTTATCGCCATCTGAAACTCATAAAAAATTTAAAAATGACGACCACATATCACTATATAAAAGTGTGAAAAGACTACAAAAATCAAAGAAAACGGTGAAAACGGTGAAAACGGTGAAAAAGGTGAAAACGGTGAAAAGCAGAACGCGATAAAAGTTAAAATTTTATTATTTTTTAAATATATAATAAATGCCATCTCGATCTCGATCTCCATCTAAAAAATCAGCCGTCGAGCCTCAAAGTTTTTATTGCGTGAAATGCAAGTCATCAAAAAACCAGGTACCGAAAAAGTGTATCAAAACAAAAAATGGACGACACGCTTTAAGAGCAAAGTGCAATGATTGTGGTACAAAATTGACAAAATTTTGCACTAAAGAAGTTCACGAATCTGTGAAAAAATCGTTACGTAAATCTGTGAAAAAATCGTTACACAAATCACATTAATCTAATTTGTTTTAGGTCCTTATTTGTATTGTAAATACATAACTTTAAAAGTTATGTATAAAAGCCTTGTTTTTTTCGTTTAATGTATAGATTTTGATCGCTTTGAACGTGATTTAGATCTTTTTGTTTTACCTAATTTTTTACGATATGAACGAAATCTAGGTTTTGGAGTATTACATTTTTTACATTTATATTTATAAGAGTTTGCAGATTTACATATTTTACAAATCCAGTTAGGATTATAATTGATCATACACATATTCTTAATGTGCTCATTTTCCACTAGTCTAATAAAATATAATGTATTTTCTTCTCGTATAAGAGAAGCGAGAACTATATCCGGTAAAGATTCTTGTCTAGAATCTTCTCTCAATTTTAGATAATAGGGACTATCGCCAATATCAGTCTCGAAAATATTTATACCATGTGCAAGTTGTTTCCACTTCTCCAAGTATGTTTCATCAGAAACTCTCACTAACTTGCTACCAGGTTCATCCAGTATATATGAAACGGGTATTTGGCGTGATGGGGGGTGGGGGTCGGGCTAGCATTTTATTATAAATTTTTAAAATAAAATGCTAAAATATAATTTATCAAATCTTTCGTGCATCAATAATGATGAGCGATGGACGCCCATCTCAAAATACATTAACATGGTTTATGTTATGCCATCCCCTACCCTAATATACTTTTTAGTGATTAATTTTGTGGTTAAATACATATCCGTATCAATGTAGAAATTATATGTAGAACTTTCTTCTATTTCTCTTCTTTCTCCTCCTAGTTTACAAAAAGCAATGTTTCCTCACTTCATACACCGTTAGTTTCAATTCCTCCGCAATCGCCTTGTCTTTCACAGGTCAAAATAATTTATTTAAAAATGTAAAAAATGTAAAAAATATTTTTATTATGTTAATATATTTATATTAACATGGCTCAACCTGATTCATTTTTTGATAAACATGCTGATAAGTTGTTAACTAAGGCTCACAAGGAACTTCTCTTCTTAAATTTTGCAGGGTTCTTTAAATTAAAGCTTGCGCAAGTCACCATTAAGCCTTATTATTCACCGTCAACATATAACGAGCATGATAAAAAAATAATGGAAAAATTAAAGTATGAGGACGCACCTACTGTGTATATAACGGATATCACGGATATCCACAATGCAGCGCCCACAGTCAAAAAATTAATTGATTTTAAAAAAGAAAAAAGAGATGGGTTAATAACTGTAGTACAAACGGAAGATGAAGTTAAAGTTGGTGATGGTAAAGATGGAACATATATAATAATAGCACAATATATTGGATATGCTTTTAGCAAAAATCGTAAAAAGCGTTCTACAACAAAAACATCAATGCGTAAAAAGCGTCATACAATGAAAACGTCAATGCGTAAAAAGCGTTCTACAACAAAAACGTCAATGCGTAAAAAGCGTTATACAACAAAAACGTCAATGCATAAAAAGCATAGAGTTTGAAAAATTTTATATCATATTTAACACTACTTTTTCATAAAAAGCGGTATTGATACCAAAAACGTTACATTTAAATTAACTATTTGAAACCACAATTTTATTATAAATAAGAAAGTGAAAGGAAGTGCTACATATAATTTCAATATTATATGTATTTAACCACAAAATAGATATAATATCGAAATTATCACAACTTTTTGTGAAAAAGCGGTAAAATAAAATCACATTTTAGAGGTGTTTCCTCACTTCATACACCGTTAGTTTCAATTCCTCCGCAATCGCCTTGTAACTTTTGCCTTGTTTTCGCAATTTTTGCACAGCGTCCTTCACAGCGTCTTTCCCCTCAATCTGTTTTTTCAGCATTTCTGTATCGTCGATTATATTGACAGAATTAGGGTTAATCATCAACATCTTGCCCGTGCTTGTCTGTACCACGCCATCCATTTGCATGCTATTGTCGTGCACCTTATCGTGACAAGTCTGGCACAGTGCCACCAAATTGTGTGCGTCGTTTTTATGCATTCGGCCGATAAACCCGTCCTTATCGACCCGCGCTTGGTGCTGGATATGGTGCACTTCTTCTGCGCGCTGGTGGCACACGGAACACACGTCCACAAACACCTCTGACGAGTAGCGCGACACTTTGGTGTCCACGACGGTGGGCGACAGATGAAGGTGCTCCTTGCGGATGGTGTGCGCCAGTTGCATAAATGCAAGGGGCATATCAAGCGATTTGCAGACTTCCAAGCCGTAAAGCGTCTCGCCACATCCCGGTTTCAGTAACCGGTCATAGACAAGCACCCCACGGGCATCGTCGTAGTGGACGGAAATGTGGAAAATGGCCACATTGGCGAGCTCTTGGATGACCTCCAATTGTGCGACTTCGTGAAGATGTGTGGCAAAAATAAAGGACGCATGGCGGTCGGCAAGCGTCTTGACACCGGCCGCAACAATCGAGATGGCCGAGACGCTTTCGGTGCCAGACGCCAACTCGTCGCCAATCACCAGCGACCGGTGGGTGCCCTCATTTAAAATCGTGCGCAGTTCAGATATTTCGGCCACAAAGGTCGACTGGCCTTTAAACAAGTTGTCGCCACCGGGAATGCGCGTGAAAATATGGTCGTAGGGCGAGAAGGCAAACGTGTCGGCCGCCACATACATCCCGGCTTGGGCCATAATCAGTGCCAAGCCCACCGATTTCATGTAACTGGATTTGCCGGCGGCATTGATACCGTAAAGAAGGATGCCCGATGGGTTGCTGTCTCCCCCTAATGCAATATCGTTGGCAATGTAAGGCAGATCGGTTTGCACGACCTCGATCAAGGGATGGCGCAGTCCGGTGCCACGCAGAAAGGACGGAGAGGCCGTTGCCGTAGCTTCCACGGTGGGCCGGCAGTATCGAAACGTGTGCGCATTCTTGGCACATGTGACATGAAAGTCGATGGCCGATACAAACGCCACCGCGGTCTGCATTGCATCGGCAAACACATGAAGCGCGTCCAAGTCAAGCACATACTGGTCGTGCACCAGCGTGCGCAAGTCGCCCGTATATCGGTGCAAGGCGTGCTGGATCGCGTCCATTTTAGGAAACGTCGCTTTCAAGACGGTCTTGTTGCTGGCCGAGACCGGTTGCACTGTAAAAACCGGTGGCAGGGTTTGTCCCTTTGTTTTCTCCACATACGTTTCGTACCGTTTTTTGGTAATGATAATCTGGTAATCGTGGCGTTCGGCGGTTGTTTCCAGCTTGAAAAACGCATCACCCACGACGCGGTTGGCATCGTCGATGACTTTTTGAAACATCCCATGATGCGCCTCGACGGTATCGGCCAACGCGTCCATCTCGGGGTACACGCCACGCTGGTAAAAATGGTCCGCATTCGTGTCCAATTTGGACATATCCCACCGACTCGTGCAATGGTCTATGATTGCCTGTAAGGACGGCACATCAAGTCCAAGGTCAAGGCCCTTATCGTTGATAAGCGCCACAAGTTGGACAACGGCCTGTAAACTGTCCACCAATACGGCAATTTCAGGGGGTTGAGCGAGACGTAGCACAATGCGTCGAAAGAGGCGCTCAAGGTCTTTGATGCCTTTTAAACATGTGCGCAAGGGCGTGATGTGTGGACGTACGGCGTCAGAGCGCCGGTAGCGTTCATCGATGCGCGTGGCGTCACAGAGGGGGTGGACCAGACAGTCGCGAAAAAATCGACGCCCCATTGCGGTATCGCAGGTGTTGAGCAGTTGCAAGACGCTGGATGGCACGCCGTGTTTGGGGAGAAGGTACAGTTGTTCGGCGGACGAATGGGCGAGACGCAGGTGGGACTGGGTGGCGACTAGACGCGGGCGTTGCAATTTGGCAATAATGTTTTCATTGTGTTCATAGGCAAACTGGATAAGGTACACAAACGCGGTTAAGGCATCGGCACGCTGTTCCAGCTGGACATACTCGATGGGTGTAAGCAGACCGGTGTGGGGGTAGACTTTTTTCAGGACAGCGTTTTGGTAGGCGGGACGCTGGAATGGCACCAAATCTGTGCCCGTTCCTACACCGGCGCCTCGTAAGATACAGCACGGTGGAAGGGGTAGCGAGAGGACCGAGCACCCGTCACCGATCAATACAAGTTCGCGCGGGGCGTACAGGGATACCAGACGGGCCAGTTCAATGGCGGGAAACGTGTGGTCGCCGGTACGTTCGGTGTCAAAGAGAAACGTTTCGCCGGTGGAAAGGTCCATGTACGCCACCGACACCACGTATAGATCGCCGGTACCGCTACGTGATCGGACGGCGGTGATGTAAACACACATCAAGTAGGATGACCCACTTCCACTCAACACACCGCCAGATGTACCCAAGTAGGTGGCGGGACTGATGACTTGGGTGACGGCGCGTTGAGGGTTGGGCGGCGGTGTGGTTTGTTCGACCAGCACGATGGTATAGTGGTCGGCGAGAAGAAGGTCGATAAATTTGGGGAGCGAGTAGGAGGGAAAGCCGGCCATCAAGGGGTTTGCGCGGGAGCAGTCGGGGATGGACTTGTTTTTGCGCGTGGATTGAATATTGAGAAGCGAGCAAAGGTCGCCTATGCTGGCGCCTTCTTTAATAGTGTCGTTTTCCACAGCGTAAAATTCAAAGAAGGAGCCGACTTCCATTAGGACAACGACACGTTCGCCGTATTTCTGGGTGTAGGTGGAGCAGTAGGCAATGTAATCGTCGTACAGCATCTAATAAAATTGAGAAATTAAGAAAAGAAACTTTAATCCTCTTTAATGAAAGATTTCGTTCTTAAATATATTTTATAACCAAAGAAGTTTTAAAGGCTCTTTGACAAAAAGCAGTGATATTTAAATATATTTAAATTAATAAAAAACTAATGTCTTTTAAAAAAACGCCTTGTGTCTTTAAAAATAAAAACATTTTAGGATATATGGAAGGAATAGAAATAGAATCGAAAAAGGTGTTGAAGAAGCCAAATCCGTTTAAAGACATTAAATTGTTGACTCTTTCTGATATAGTAAAAATAGATATCACACACTCAGATATGTTTGGCAATACAATTAAATTAACTCTTAAAGATGAAGGATATATATATATACATCTAGATACTTTATACAAAAAATGTAAAGGTGTTGGGAAAGATTATTTTATTAGTGCACTTGAAAATGCACTAAATAATGAAAATTATGATATATTATTAGCTGTTTCTTATTCAAAACAACAATTGCTGTATATTTTAGGATTTTTAATTACACAAAAAGGAGAATGTCAACTTTATGATAATATTCATGCTGTAAATTTGGTATGTTCGTCTATGCCGGGGTTAGGATCATTGCTTGTTGGAGCATATTTATATTGTGTATCTTTTATAGAAGGCCATAATGTTGGATTGTTAGAATTGATGGATTCATTTAATAATCCATCTGGATTTTTTTCATATTCAAAAATGGGTTTTGATATCGCATACACTTTACAAGTATTTGGATGTTTTACGCAAGAAGAATGTATGCCCATGCTGGCAGTAATTGATAAGGATACACGAACAAATGTTATAAAAAGACTCCTCGCGACTAACTTTATACCAGGTATTGGAATGTCAAGTTGTGATTTTTTTGTAAAAAATTATGGTTTACCCAAAAAAGATGATTATCTTGAAAAAGCTAAATCATGGTTGGAGAAATATGATAAAAAGTTTAAAAGTTTAAAAGCTAAATTTAAAATTATGAAGGCACTAATTTATACACTTAGCAAAGGAAACAAAAGAAAAGTACTATTTGAAAATATAAAAAAAGACGTAAAAATTCGTGATGAGGGCTTTGAAGACATAGAAGCCTTCAAAGCATTATACGAGTTAAGTTTACCTGGCTCGGAAAATAATGAAGATACATCATCATATAAAAAACCAAAATTTGAATGGGTTGAAAAAAAGTCTCGCGCTACTCGAAAAGGGTCTCGCTCTACTCGAAAAGGGTCTCCCGCTACTCGAAAAGGGTCTCCCGCTACTCGAAAAAAGTCTCCCGCTACTCGAAAAAAGTCTCCCGCTACTCGAAAAAGGTCTCCCGTTGCTACTCGAAAAAATAATTAATCTTTTTTTATTTTTTTCGATTTTTTGTCGAGTGTGTTTTTATTTATTTTTGCCTGTACATGTAATTTTTGGCATGGCGTAAGAGATGCAATCGAGACTAGGCTTGATTCAGCCAATAAGGTGACGGGAGATACGTAAAAATCCATCTATTTATTTATAGAGATAATCTATAAATAAGTTACTGAAAACTATTATTTCAACACGGGCAATGCGGTTTCACAAAGCATTAGCTGTTGAGTGACCTGGTCTTCTTATTCTTTTTCTTATTTTTCTTATTCTTCTTAAATGGTGAGACGTGCTTTCGTCCACTCACCAAATAGTATTTTTCACCTTTTTCATAATAAAAAGGGTTAGATGTATTTTGAAAATATCGCAAGAGGATATTCATCCGGTCTTCGGATGTATTTATGCATATTTTTTCTTCACACAATGGATTACAAACATCTTTCATCAATGCAAGTGTACCGTCTTCTGTAAAACATTTTTCTTTTATTAATGGAAATGCTTTGTTTATATCTTTTTTATCAACCTCTTGTAAGTCTTTCGTATCAAAGATACGAGAGTTTATCCATCTTTTAATTTCTAGCAAAATGCGTTGTTCGTGTGTAGTATACTCCATTGATGGAACAGACGACAATCCGTCTAGGTCTGGGTCTTCCATTAAAATCCAGTCTGAAAGTGTACCTGTTAGATACAAATTTATCAATCTGCCCCTATTTGTTTGACAGTACTCGTTAAATTTTTCAAAAGGCGCGCCATAACCCGTATCTTCCTTGATCATCCCGCGCATAAAATTACAAAATTGTGTATTTCCCATAGTATCAAAGTCGGTTTTACTTTTTTTTGCGCGTTTCCCATTTTATCTAACAAAAATAAAAATTGCACGGCTTTTTACAAATCCAATTAGTGTATTAGGATGACCTGAATAATGAGTCAACATGCTGTATGTTACTTTTAATGGGATTTTTTAGGTGTACGACGCGTCAACTTTTTTGAACGAGTTTTTTTAGGTGCACGACTTTTCACTTTTATTGATTTTACGATTTTCTTGGACTTTTTTACCGACTTTTGCTTTTTCACTTTTTTTGCTTGAATTGCAAATCATCCTTGGTAATAAAAACCTCGTCATCCAGGACGTATTTGTTCCCGTTGTATATAAATGCCCACTTCCAAGGGTTTTTTCCTCTTCTATAACATTCGTTAAATATTTTTTGAGGAGAATCCTTCGTATCATCTGTAATTTGATATGTTATCTCTTCACCCTCACTTATATCGCCTTGATCAACCCTTTTGAAAGAAGTTGGCTTTTTTTGTGCGTCAATCAATTTAATTTGTTCTAAAATTTCATGTGTAATTTCGCTACACTTTTGTTCGAGTTCACTTTGTACATTAAGACTTTTTCCATTTTTATCTATATATATAAATCTACCTATTTTAAAATAGGTAATTAAACTTTCAATAGGTGCCATATTAGGGGTACACAGTTCTCCATGAGTACATATGAGATTACATTGTTCTTTTAAACATTTTTCTTCCACATGCGGAATTTCTTGAGAATTGTAGTCTTTGCGTTTTTCGAAATAGTCTATTACACCTCTTATATTTGCTTCTATGGTTTCTGATACACGTCTTTCTACAATGTCTTTAAATTCCTCAAATTTACCAAATTTATTTCCCATTTTTATATTAACAAAATAAAAATTATACCAAACAAAATTTGCTTACTGTTGGCGGAACCCCTCAACAGCCCTTTGGAAAAGGGCCGTACCCCCAAATCTAAAATCCGTCGCGCGCGGGCGGAACCCCTCAACAGCCCTTTGGAAAAGGGCCGTACCCCCAAATCTAAAATCCGTCGCGCGGGGACGGGACCCCGCTACTCATGTACCATCGCCACCCCCATCTCCTTGCAAAACGCCGCTACCTGCGCCAACTTTTCCAGCCCAATCTCGCCGGCGCCAATCCATTCGTGGCGGTCCACACACGACCCGCATACGGCCTTGGAGTCGTTGAAATGCACCAGTTTCAG
>Ga0136644_10003248_pt1 | contig 12194 bp, 13 predicted proteins | sample C_130820_EF_Meta_FD_94780 | JGI IMG/M metagenome (GOLD analysis project Ga0136644, IMG submission 94780) | Freshwater microbial communities from Lake Croche, Canada to study carbon cycling - C_130820_EF_MetaG (v2) (version 2) | ecosystem: Environmental > Aquatic > Freshwater > Lake | place... | reverse complement strand
GATTTCCTTCTTTATCTAAAACACATACTTTATAAAATTCCATATTTCGTTTAAATATAGGTATATCTTATTCTGGTATATTTTACATATGAATGATTTGTAAAATATATCTAAATAATTAATGGTTTTTCTTTTTCTTCTTCCCTCCAATGTTTCTTATTATAAAATAAATACCCGCATAAATTATGTTTAAAACTGAAAAAATTGTTAAAATCTTTACCGTATATTCTATAAGAAATACCATTTTTTGCATATGTTACATCTGTAGTAATATTTATTTTAGAATGATCTAGCGCTTCTTTAAATAATTCTGAATGCATTTCGTTTATTCCTTCTGTATAAACAGTCGGACCTGTCATTTTATGAATATTATTAGGATATCTATTTTCTGTAATATTATTTACTATCCGATCAATTACTTTTTTAAGAATTGGATGTTCTTTCTTAAAAATTAATCCCCATTGTACATATAAATTAGGATTACCTTCAGCTGTAATAATAGCTTCATCATGTGGATTTATTAAATTATCTAATGGTGCATCAATCGATGAATCCATATCTAAATAAACGCCGCCATATTTATACAATATTAAATATCTCCAGAAATCGACTTTTGCAACAATAATATTTAATCTGTTATAGCTATCTGCAATTTCTCCAGGAAAATAGGTATTTACAAAATTATCCATATCTTCATCTAAAAATAAATGATATTTATAGGACGGATTTAACTGAATATACGTATTGATTTTTTGTTGAATTAGATGGATGTAAATCTCTTGTATACCAGGATTGGAATATGTTCTTTTCAATCATTTATAAAATATAAAAAATAAGATTTTTATATTGTATTTTATAAAATTATAATTATAGGTATGTATTTTATCATATCACTTATTTATCATAATAAGGATTATCGTGTATTTTCATACCACAATATTCTTGCGGCGCCTTTTTATAATCTACTGGATTATGAATACCCGATTCCTTTGCTTCTTGTAATAGGAATTTGAAATTATCCCAGAATTCTGTTTTATGTCCAATAGATTTTGTTGCAATATGACTGAGTTCATGAATCGTTACAAACATTAATGTAATTTCATCTATTAAATTATCGTTCTCTTTATTTTTCACATTTAAACAGAACGCGAGTTTCTCTCCCTTATTCTCACTATATGCTGTATATGTACTTGTAGGAAGTGTCTCCATAATTTGTTTTGGATTAAACCCAGCAACTAAGCGTTTTACATTATCTTGATTTGGATATTTCTTACCTACATATTCTACGAGTTCTTTCGATTTCTGGGTTGTTTTTGCTAAAAGGTCAGCCGCATCATTGACTTTTTTTCTCTCACGAACACAATATTTATTACCATCGACCCCAGATACTACACATTTTAAATCGAAAGTATCCATACTGTCTAAATATTTATAAATACATATAACTAAGAGTCCCATGATAACGAGAGAACCGAAAATATCTAAATTATTCATTATGAATATTCTTTATATAATAAGTGAAATTATAATAACCATAAAAAATATTCATACAATTCATTGCCGTAGTATTATTATTAATTATTAATTATTATTAGTTATTATAATTAATAATAATATTTTTATTTATCTATTATCGATTATTATCGATTTTTTATTTACCTCCACATCCAACTTCCAAAGGAACACGACCTAAATCTGGTTCAATAGTTGACATATTCCATGGGCCAACTTGTGCCTTAGGAATAACAGGATCCGATCTAAGTTGGTAGTTCGGATTACGAAGAGTTTGTCCAATAGTATCTAACCCGATATGGTAACCAGCTTGGAGTAAATCAGGGACAGCAGGATTTCCATTATTAACAGGATTTAATGCAGCCCATTCAGAGTTCTGATCCTTAGGTAATAGATCAGACGGATTAGTAATAGATAATAAATCAGATTTATTAGAAGATGCTGGTCCTACTGCAGTATTTGTAGCAGCTGCTGCAAATACACTAGGAGGAACATTCGTACCATTAGCACTAGTATCAGAAACACCAACATCCATACCATCTTTTAAAAGAGATTTATCAGTAGAATAATTCATGATTGCCCATGCTAAAATAAGAAAAACAACTAATGCAATAAATTCTTTTGTTGCAACAAACTTTGATAATTTGCTAAGTAATTCCTTAAACATTCGTTTATAATAAGAGATGACAAATTTATTTTCAAAAACAAAGTTTTTATTTTATTGATATTATTCAATATCTTCATCTAAATCGCTAGTATCACTATCGGAATCTTCTAACATATATTTATTTTTGATTTCTTGCGCTTCTAAATATGCTGAAAGTGCTAAATTTTTCGCAATTTTTGCCTTTTTTTTAGCCTCCTGATAAATTTTATAATAGACATCATCTCTCGCTTTAATTTGTACGATTTCAGAATCAGGTATTTCTGCTAAATCAAAATCAATTTCTGTTAATTCATTATTTTCAGAAACAGGATTTTCGATATGAATATTTTTGGTGATTCTTTTCTCAAGTGATTGTTCGGATTCTTCAGATTCTTTTCCTAAATTAGAATCTACTTCATTCAATATTTTACGGGTTTCGTTCTCATTTTCTTCATTTTCATTAGGTAAAGTCGATTTATCTTCTTCTAAATAAGTATTCATTATTTCGCTTGTTTCAATTGGTTCGACTATATCATTTTGTTTATTGTCCTTTTTAGTAATCTTAAACAAACATTTTTCAAATAGATCGACTGCATTTAACACCATCATCTGTTTTAATTCGATTTCAATCTGAAAATTTTTTGCAGAACATTTAATACCTTGTACTTCTAAAATAGTAATTACATTCATATTTCCCGAAATATCTTCAATAAGTATATCTTTTTCGGACTCGTCATATATTTTAATATTTAGTTTACCTAATCGTGGTGTCATATTCGTGCGAATAATATTTTGTGTACCTGATTTATAACTTTTCATAGGAGATGTAAACGAATTTTCAATATCGACCATTTCTAGCTCGGTTTCAAACCATGTTTTTCTATTTTCGAATATTTTTTGCTGACTGTGTATTTCGAGTGTTTCGATCCATTGTATAAATTCTTCGTTTTCTTGAGAGAAAATTAAATCGCAATGTGATTTTTTAGAAGATTTATTCAATATCATTTGTTTTATAATACATTTAGGCGGTTGAATATAAAGTGGTTTTCCTTGTGCTGAAAATTTTATAAAATAATTTCCACTAGATAGTACAGGTTTATTTAAGAATAACGTATCAAAATTATAACTTGCAGTTGGTTCAATAATATCCTCCATAGTATACGATAAATAAATAAAATAGTATATTTTCCTAAACGCGCGTTTCCTATAATATGAAAGAATCTATGAATTAAATAGTATACTATTTTTAAAATGAAAAATCTCCGAGATACATTTAAACATTTTTTCCAAAATGAAGATATTAAAACAGATATTAAAGAATTATTAATGAAACCGATTTTTACGATGATTTATAATGAAATTTATTTATATTTATGGATTATTGCATTATATAATGTTTTTTTTATTTTTATTATTTTAGCCATTTTATTTATTTTATTAAATATAAAAAATGGGTTTTTACGCGATATTTATAGTTCGAATTAAAATATCTATATAATTTATATAATGAAAGGTGGAAAACAACAAAAGCAACAAAAGCAACAACAGCAACAACAGCAGCAACAACAGCAATCAAACAAAAATCCTATGTATGGTGGCGAATGCAGCGCACATAGTTATGGCGAACAAGCTTTTGGTGGTATTAATAACCAACATGCAGTAGCTAACGGTGGAAATATGATTGCTATGAAACAAGTACCAACATTAACTGGCGGAAGAAAATCAAAGAAAACTATTTTCGGAAAAATGAGAAAATTATCTATGAAAGTATTTAAAATGAAATCTATGGGAAAATCTAGACGTAATCGTAGTTCTAGACGTAGATAAATTACTGGAAAATAAACCGATAAACCGATAAACCGATAAACCAAAAACAAAAATAGTGTAAACAATATAATATTATTTTATTAATAATATTATTCAAACGTATATCCAATAAATGGAACAAAAAGACAAATTTATACAAAATATACAATCATGGGTTTCTCTTGATACCCAATTAAAAACAATTAATGAACGTATAAAACCAATTCGAGAGAAAAAAACTGAGTTATCCGAAGAAATTACAAAATATATGAAAGAAATGCAAATAGATAAAAAGCGGATTGATATTACTGATGGATCTTTAGGATTATATGAAAAGAAAGAATATTCCGCATTAACATATGGATACATCGAAAAATGTTTAGGCGAAATTATACCTGATAAAAAACATGTAGACTACATTATGAATTATTTGAGAGAACATCGACAAGTTAAACAAATAACGGATATACGAAGATATTCTCAAAATGGTCGTCCTAGATCAAAATCAATAAATGATAGTGCGAATGACATATAATATCTAAGAAATAAAGTACGTAAAAAAAATAGGCGAATAATATAAATCAATATGGAAACAATATACCAATCAAATGGAGAACACACCGATCCATCTACGACAAAATATACAGGCGGATTTATAATTGGAGGCGTAGAAAAAACATCGTTATTCAATGATGGATTAGATGGTAGATTATCTGAAATCCAAGGAGGTAGTAGTAACCGTTTCAAAAATAAAGTCATTCCATTTGGTCTAGCAATGAAACGTACAAAACCAATGATAGGATATGAATGTAAAAATGGAGATATTTTAGACAATCATCTTTTCGAAAAGTTATTTACTATGGTTGCAAAAGTAGAAAAACGAGAGAAAAATATAAACAAAAAAAATAAAACAAAACGTATAAAAAAATAAACAATATTTAAAAAACAGATTTTTTCAATATATAATAGAAACATTATATATTAAATAATAAATAGTAAATAATAAAATATGATATCGATTTTTACAAACAATAGTATTACAGATGGAAATATCGGTATAGGAAAACTTCCACTTTATTTATATCCAATTTTAGATAGTATAGCGAAAGAATATTTAAAATATATACCAGATAACTCTCGCACAACCTATCATACATATTATAACGAATTATCACCTTTTATTAAACATAATATTGATAAAATCCAACAAGACGAATTATTTAAGAAAATATGCGAGTACCCTCACTGTATTCTAAACAATATTATCGAAATGAACGAACTCTATTATTCAAATCCAAAACCGAATTTTCTATCGTCCAATCTTTATGGCGCAGCAGCAAATTTAATACCCCATCGTGATTGTATTCTTTTTCGATTTACAGGTATTCAAGTATACCGTATGCTTATCGGATTAACTGATTATAATAATGATACCAGTACTGAACTGATAAATTTTGGAATAGAACATAAAATAAATCGGGGGGATTATATGATCTTTGATTTTGATAAAACAATACATCAAGTGAAAAAAATAGGGGTTTCTCAAACATATCGTATTTTATTAAAACTCCATTATATTGTTTGTAATGGATTTATATGCTCTGGGAGATATATTGATATTGTATCTTGGTTTTATAAAACATATTATATTATTGCTCGATATACTGAGCAAATCGGAACAGACCCATCAACTTTTATGGGGTTTTTCTATGGACTACTTTGGGAATATCCATTTTATCCAAAATTTTGTATGTGGATTTCGACCCTATTTTTCTTAAATTTTGGATATTATATTTTATCCTATAAAAAAAATCATTCTCTCGGAATAACTGGAAAATTTTATATATATTCAATTATTTATTCATTACGAAATATGTTTCTACTATATCTGAATATTGTAGCATTCTATAATATTCGATGGGTATTAATGGGTATAAGATAAGTTAATACTCACTCCAATCACCGCGCTTAAATGGATTCTTTACTAATAATACATCTTGGTTATCTTTTAAAAATTGTTTTCTTGCATCTTTCGCTATATCCTTTGGTCTAGTAGGAACAGTAATCTTCTCATTTGCTTGCATTTGTTTTAGTTCTTTATCTGTAGCCTGGGGTTTTTTTCCATAACAATTGATACCAAATTGTATGTTGGGATTTTCCATATATCCACCATTCACACCTGGGCGGCCACAATTATTTTTCGTTTCTTCAGATTCTTGTAATGCTGTCCATGTAGATTTTTGTGTGGGAAACAGAGCCATTTGGCCCTCCGACCATCCATAATTACACCATTCGCCTCCTTTGTTATAAGCATCTTCTACTTGATCATATGTAGCTAATTTTGCACCATATATCGAGCATACTTCTTCTGCTTCGTGATATCTATATAAATTATTCGAAATATTAAAGACTTCATCTCCTGAAATAGATACAGTTGAGTTTGATGTATCGGTACTTATTTTATTTTCTATATTTCCTAGAATTAATTTGGATAATGAAATATTGAAAAAAATCATGAAAAAATCGCAGATTAAAACGGCAATAAATGTTAACCAAGCTACTGTATCAATAAATCCAACTGAACTGGGTTTTAATGCATTTGTCATAGGTATTCCTACAAAATAAATGATTAAATAAAAACCGAGTATAAATGATAATACTGAAAAAATGGAGGTTGGATTATTAAAAAATGACTCTAATTTTATAATAGCATCATTTAGTGAACTACTTCCACCAACAGTGAATACATTCCATAAGAGGCTGGGATATAATAAGATATTTAAAATAAGTGCTCTACCGCTTAAAATTGCAGTTTCATCTTTACTACTAAATGCAATCAAAGATATTAGATAAGATACAAAATAAACACATACGAAACCGAATAATGTGCTAAATATAGAAATATTAAAGACTGCATTAATTATATCATTCACTGAAAGATTAAACATTTAATTATATTATTATCTATATATTTATCACTAATATTTTCCTATAAACCATGGTCTCTGGTTTTACCGTTTCCTATAAACCATGGTCTCTGGTTTTACCGTTTCCTATAAACAATGGTCTATGGTTTTACCGTTTCCTATAAAATAAACAATATGCAGCAGGTGATACTATTTTCGATAAATTATCTATTTTTTCAACATTCGTATCGTTATAATGAAGCCATTGATTCTCATAATTTTTAACAAATGATGTATAATGTCCACCCATTACACCTCCCATGTGATTACAAATACCAAATAGATCATATATATATGAGTTAGCATTATATCCAATAATATATTCAGAGAGATCTAATCCATCTAAAGGAAAATCAATTAATGTTTGAACTTTTCGTTGTCCATCTATCGAAAATCGTTTTAATGTAATTACTAAAATATTTGGGAAATTCCAAAACCGTATATTTTTTTTAATATCCTCCTTTTTCCCCGTTTTTTCATTAAACCATGCATTCTCTCCAACCATATCTTCATCTTTTGTAAAATGTCTAAAACAATCCTCTAATTTTAATAATGGTTCACCTGATTCTGTTAATACTTCTAAATTTAATATGAAATATTGTTCGGGTCTTATTGAATGTATCTTTTTACTATCCATAGTTGTTAGGCTTGTTACATAAATACCATAACATAATTGCATTATTTCGGAATACTCACATGAATATGCTGTTTGTAATAATTTATAACACTCAATAGCAGTAGTATCTGTTTTAGATTTCGGTGATCCATTAATTTTCATATTTACTGGACGTTTTAATGCATTATGTATACAATCTATGATAAACATTAGAAATTCAGGCATATCATTTTGTGCCCATCCGGTAAATAATTCCTTACCTTTTTTACTTGCTAAATTATGAACACCATGTACGAATTTATTAGGTGAAATAACCCCATTATTTTCCCACATTAATTTTCGAAGGTCATTCCATTCATTAATAAGAGAACCATCTTCAGATATAAGCGGTACCGTTATTTTATCTAAAATATCATTTATTTCATACATGTGATGCATTACTTGCATAGACGAGTTTAAGAAACATGTATTTCCTAAGTTTGCTAGTCCAGTATACCCTTTTCCTTTGTATTTTGATAAATCGGATTTTCTTAAAGACATATTACTTGATTAGATGAATATATATAAAAACAAATCTTTATGTATTTATTATGGATATTTCAGGTATAAGTCATACATTAACACAAATAATTTATGACTATAATGAGAATATAAGTTATTATAATCGAAATATGAGAGATTTAATACATGTTTATGAGAGAACTGTTAATAATACTTTATCTCGATCAAATGACACTGGAAATATATATATATCAAGATCGAATTCGAGTATTCCTTCAAGGCCAGATATATCAAATAATCATATAAGAAATATTATAAACCCCCCAATTTGGAATCTTTTTAATTCATATTCATTAAATAATCCAATTGGTACAATGAGATTCCAGAATACATTTGAAGATGTAGTTATTCGCCCAACAATGGAACAAATAAATCGTGCAACTGAAATTATTCAATGGGATACATCCTTCTCTCAAATTTCATGTCCAATTTCTCTGGAACGGTTTGAACCTTTGCAAAATATTTGTAGAATCCGCTATTGTGGACATATGTATAATAATGAATCATTATTGCATTGGTTTGAGACAAATGTACGCTGTCCAGTATGTAGATATGATATTCGCGATTATATAATTCACAATTCAGGCACTTCTTTACAATCTGATTCGTTATTACAAGGTCAAGTAACAATTCCTCCAGTAGTATCTTACCCTGATTCAAATGATGATTCAAGTGAAGCTGCATCTGAAAATAATTATGATCGTATTCCTGATATAATAAATGATGACGACGCACATGATATTATTTATGAATCAACTACATATATTCGTAATTTTGGAGGAAATAATCAAATAATACAACCAAGTGAATCCAATACAGATACTTCATATATTCGTAATAATCTTGCAAATATTTTTAGAAATATATTAACGAATGAAATCGCAACGCAAATACCTTTAGTAAATAATTCAGTAAATGATTTGTTTTATGAACTGAATATTCCTGTAGAATTTGATATTTCGTATTCAAATCTCTCAACTAATCCTTATAATTGATTATTTTTCGGTTTTTTATAATAGACAATTTTTGTATTCATATTTATATATATGAATAAAAATCAAATATATATATTATTATTAGTTATTATATTGATATGCACATTTATTTCACCTGTGATTGAAGGTTATGGAGGTGGTGGTCATAGTGGTGGTCATAGTGGTAGTCATAGTGGTAGTCATAGTGGTAGTCATAATAGCGGAGGTCATAGTGGTAGTCATAGTGGTGGTCATAGCGGAGGTCATGGATTTGGATATTATGGTGGGTATGGTGCAGTACTTGGTGGTGGTGCTATTGCAGTAAGTCCTCTTTTAGTAGATTATTATAGGTATTATGATTATGGATATTATGTGGATGAATATGGTTATCCTCATTTTTTTAGATATATTCGTAATTTATGGTCATTTTATTGAGAAATATTTTGTATAATTCTTATATAATATAATATTATACATTATTATAAATATGTCATCATTTATTTTTGATATTTCGAACTCGGATTTTAATAATAGCACGCATCTTCCAATAATCAATACAGGAATGTCTTTTACAGATTTATCATCAAATATATCCGTAAACGGAGATACTACAACAGTTACTATCTCTTGGAGTTCGTATACGAATAATGATCCATATGATGGATTATCTTTTAATCAATATACGTTTACTGGAGCCTATGTCATAGATTATGGACGAGCTTCATCTATTAATATTAAACAATTTGGAAGAATTGCTTTACCATTTATGTCTAATAATACAAATGCGCCATTTAGTGGATTTGCAGGACAAATTACTGCAACGGATGTTCCTACGATTCCTAATAATACTTTGGAATATTGTTTTGTAAATTCAAGTTGTAGTAATTTTGGAAATATTGGAGATTGGAATGTATCAAATGTAACGAATATGGGTGGTATGTTTGCTCAATGTTACCTATTCAATCAACCATTAAATAATTGGAATACATCCAATGTTACTAATATGGGTAGTATGTTTTCTCAATGTTCAATATTTAATCAACCATTAAATTCGTGGAATGTTTCAAAGGTAACGAATATGAAAAATATGTTTAACGGTTTATTAAATTTTAATCAATACCTGAATAGTTGGGATACATCAAGTGTAACGGATATGTCAGAAATGTTTGAATCTTGTTATGTATTTAATGGTAATATTACATCTTGGAATACATCAAATGTAACAAATATGTATGGAATGTTTTGGTTTGCATTTAATTTTAATCAAGAGATTGGGAATTGGGATACATCAAACGTTACTGATATGAGTCGTATGTTTGCAGCTGCTTGTCGATTTAATGGTAATATTTCGAATTGGAATACATCAAATGTTACATCAATGTATTCTATGTTTTATAATCAGCAAACTGTAAATTCTTATAACACGAGTGATTTTAATCAACCGATTGGTAATTGGAATACATCAAAAGTAACAACTATGCGTGGAATGTTTCAAAATGCATATTCATTTAATCAGCCGATAGATACATCTGGTAATTCGTGGAATGTTTCAAACGTTACTGATTTAGCGGTTATGTTTAGCGGTGCACATTCGTTTAATCAACCAATTGGTAAATGGGATACATCATTGATTACTAGTATGTATTATATGTTTTGTCAAGCGTATGCATTTAATCAAGATATTAGTAATTGGAATACTTCAAATGTTCAAGATTTGCTTTCTACATTTGGTGATGCACATTCATTTAATCAACCAATTGGTAATTGGGATATATCGAAAGTAACTAATATGAATAGTACATTTTATGGAGCTACTTCATTTAATCAAGATATTAGTAATTGGAATACTTCAAATGTAACGAATATGGGAATTATGTTTTTTAACGCTACTTCATTTAATAAAGATATTAGTAATTGGAATACTGCAAAAGTAACGAATATGGATCTTATGTTTAGTAATGCTACTTCATTTAATCAACCGATTGGTAATTGGAATTTTTCTTCTGTTACATCTATGAATAATTTTATTGAAAATGTTGGATTTACATTGAATAGTTATTTTTTATTTTTAATAAATATTTCTACCAATACTACTATTAATAATCAAAATCTAGGAACAACACATGCAGTTCGAACAACTGATTATAATTCAATAATGCCTTATTTAACAAATAAATCTATTTCCATAACATATCCAACTACATATCAATTAATTTTATCTCAAACTTATTTATCTTCATATACATTTACTATCACATATAATTCATCTATAGTATTTAATGGATTAATTGTAGTTGATTATTTGAATAACATAAAATATATAGAAGATTCAGCAAATCCAGGAACTAATCTAATATTATTTGATTATGATAATAGTTATGACTATAATATATATAATAATAATAATAATTTTTTTATAAGTGGTACAAATATATCAAGTATTCCATATTTCAATACTCTATTTCCTTCTGCTAGCGAATACCAATTGACAGGAAATACTGTTAATTATAAATCTATGGGTAATTGGTTAACTGCTACTCAAAATGGATTAAGTAATTTATCAAGTATACCAATTACAGATACATTATTTAATAGATTTAAATATAATGCTTTTCAATTGAAAACTGCTGGATATAGTTCTTCTGAATTGAAAACTGCTGGATATAGTGCTTCTGAATTGAAAATCGCTGGATATAGTGATACCGAATTAATTGCTGCGGGATATGTAATAAATTCTATCAATGGTTCATTCATTGATGGTTATATTAAAAACGCCACTGGACAGTTAATAGATTTAGCTACTAGTAATATTATAACGACGTTTGTTACTGATAATTATGGTAATTGGAATATCAATATTCCTCCTTCACAAATACCGTCATTATATAAAATAGAATTTTTACCAGGAGGTATTGATATACTTACAAACCAAACTATTAATACTACTTATTCAAATATCTCGACGAATACAGATAATAATATATCATCTACTACAATTAATGTTACTCCTATTACTACGATTGCATCGAATATTATCGAAACAAATTATATTCTGAATCCTTCAACTGATATTTCGAATATTATTTCAACAGCGAATCAAACTGTTGCGTCTG
>Ga0136644_10003242_pt1 | contig 12198 bp, 8 predicted proteins | sample C_130820_EF_Meta_FD_94780 | JGI IMG/M metagenome (GOLD analysis project Ga0136644, IMG submission 94780) | Freshwater microbial communities from Lake Croche, Canada to study carbon cycling - C_130820_EF_MetaG (v2) (version 2) | ecosystem: Environmental > Aquatic > Freshwater > Lake | place: Lake... | reverse complement strand
CCTATTCACCGTTTTATGTCATTGTCTGGTCAGAATCCAATGATGGCATATGTTTCAGGAAGTTTATTATTGTTGCCACTGATGCACTTGGTGGGTATCTATGATAATTGGAATAGTATGAATACTAATTTTTTCATGGGATTCATGAAGGGGCTTTTATTTACTTTAGTGTCATGTTCTATTACAATCCCATTTACCAAGAAGGATTTTATTTGGAAATCTTAGTTGAGTTCGTAAATTAGTTCTCCTCCTTTTAATAATTCTTGATGAGTGAGAAATCCTTTGGTAATTCGTTGATTATTTAGGAATATGCTTTTTACATATTTATTAGAATCTCCCGTTTTTCCACTAAACTTTGTATGAATCTTAAATTCCTTTTTGTTAGGTAATTTAATAGTTGCGTCTTTGATTAAAGGGAAACCAAAAACATATTTTCCAGACGCCGGATTCATTGGGTACATTCCCAGAGAAGTCCATACATACCATGCGCTCATTTGACCACAATCATCATTACCCGTTAATCCATCTGGGCCTGTTTTATACATGCTGTCAGATACTACTTTTATCCAATGTGCTGCTTTTTCGGGATGCCCTAAAGCACTAAACATATAAATAATATGGTGACTTGGCTCGTTGCCATGAGCATACTGCCCAATTAACCCAGAAACGTCGGCTGAAGTATTTTCACCATGTAAAACAGAAGAAGCAGCAAATAAGTCATCTAATTTTTTTACAAGATTTTCTGAGCTACCATATAATTTGGATAGCCCATCTAGGTCATGAGGTACAAAAAAGCTATGTTGCCATGCTGTTCCTTCAATATATTGTCCATCAAATCCATGTTCAGATAATAACGGATCAAATGGTTCAATAAATTTTTTATTACTATCCTTAGCACGCATAAAGCCAGTAACGGGATCAAACAATTGCTGATAACTCATGGCTCTTTTCATAAAAATTTGATAGTCTGAATCTTGGTGTAACTTTTTTGCTACTTGTGCAATACACCAATCATCATATGCATATTCTAAAGTGATTGTTACACTCCATCCATGCTTGTCTACAGGTAAATAGCCATATTTAATATAGTCAGGCGTTCCTCTTCCTTGTTGAAAGGCGCTCTTTTTCATGGCCTGATAAGCCAAATTGTAGTCAAAACCTTTTATGTCTTTTAATATGGCGTCTGCAATGATTGGAATACTATGATAACCCGTCATTGTATTCGCTTCCCAAGTACTTAAATCCCAAACCGGTAAAAGACCATTATCATGATACAATTGTAACATACTATTGATCATATCCGGTAATCGATCTGTTTGCGTAATAGTAAATAAAGGATTTAAAGCTCTAAATACATCCCATTGAGAGAAAACGGTATACTTGTTTTTTCCCAACGAAAATTGTTTTACTTGATTATCGTGTGTTTGATATTGACCGTCTGCATCATTACTGATTACAGGTGCCAAATTTGTTCTGTAAAGTGAGCTATAAAATATTTTTGCAAATACTGTATCATTTGTATTAATCTTGATTTTTTGTAACTCTGTTTCCCATAGGTCTTCAGCTTTTTTTGCAATAATTTCAAAATTATTTGATACGGCTTTATTTATTTCTACTAAAGCTTTATTAGCACTTACAGAACTTAATGATACGGTTACTTCTAAGGTTTGTTCAGTGTTAAATTTCAAAGCAGCTTTAACCTTTTTTCCAATTGCTTGATGATTCATTCTAATGGAATCATTGATAAATACCATTGTTTTTATTGGCGCATTAAATCTAGCAGCAAAATATACTTTTTGCCCCTTTGCCCATCCTGTGCTGAATCTATATCCAACAATGGTGTGTTCATCCACCTGTTCCAACATTCCTTCGGTTGTTTTATCCCAGTTAATTTCAAATCCCATATCAAAACGCAGCCATCCTTCTTTTGTTGGAAACTGGTATTGATGTAATCCAGTTCTTTTTGTAGTAGTAAATGCACATTTGACCTGGTTACTTAATTCAACGGAATAATATCCTGGCTTGGCAAATTCTTTATTATGTGAAAAAGGGATTTTAATTTTTTCATTGCGTATGGCACTTGTATCTGTTAATGGTAAAATAGAGATGTCGCACCAATCACCAATGCCAGTTCCGCTTAAATGTGTATGACTAAAACCGGCAATAGTGTTACTGCTATAATGATACCCACTACTCCAGTCCCAGCCCTGGTCTCCATTATCTGGACTTAACTGAATCATCCCAAATGGAATAGTTGCTCCAGGATAAACATGTCCATGCCCTCCTGTTCCCAAGAAAGGGTCAACAAAACTGGTTAGTTTTTGAGCTTGTGATATTGATAAAAAACAAAAAAAATAAATCAAATAAGATAAAAGGAATTTTAGGTTCATTCAATGTTATTTTATATATGGATACATGCCTTGAAACCAACTACTTTTATCTTTTACGCCTTCATAAAAGAAAAATACTTCTCCTTTAAAACCATTGTTTCTATTGCTTTGTATGAACTGAGACATCAAGCCATCGCTTTGTATAGTTGAACCTGATTTTACCAAAACTCCCGGATAGAAAAGCACATTAGGATTTTTATAATAAGTTTTTTGCTGAGTAAGAACCGCATCGTAGTCATTAATGGTATACCGATAACACTGGGGCATAACAGCATCTACCCAGCTACTATCTACCCATGTTGGCCAGTCTTGTAAATATTCATTAATGCTAAAAGGATATGGGCTAGGTGACATGGTAAACTGAACAGCCGGTTTTATGGTTTTCACTTCGTTTCTTAACCTCTTTACAAAACTATTTAATTTATTTGCTCTCCATTTTATCCAACCAGCGTCTGCACTATTTCCCGGGGGTGTTGCACCACCATTTTCTGATTTATATAAATTTGTTGTATAGGTGTCATATCCACCCGTAGAAGGCATGGCAGGTAATCTATCATCTCCTTGAACTCCATCTACATTATAATTGGTAACCACTTCTTTGAACAAGTCTACCATAAATTGTTGAACTTCAGGATGTATTCCATTGAGCCAATCGAATCCATTTTTAACAACTAATTGGCCGTTTACATCTCTTGCTGCCCAGTTTGGTTTTGCGGCTACAATTAGTCCCCCGTTTGCTGAGTAGGAAGAAGAAAAGCCATATTCAAACCAAGCGTGCACTTTTATGCCCACCAGTTTTCCTTCATCAATACATTCCTGTAAAGGGTCTCTACCTGCATACCTTTCTAATTGCCTGATTCCAATCAAACCTTGCATCACGGAACTTGGATAAATGGTTCTTCCATTATTATAGACAACTACAAAAATATTGTTGATGCCCGCAGCTTTGCAAGTGGTGATCATTGCTTTTACATTATCCTTAGAATCTAGTGCAGTACTTGCTGCTGTGGTAATCCAAGCTCCCCTCATGGCATTAATATCCCAAGAAGGGGTTGGTGGCGTAATGGGTGGTGTGGGTGTTTGTGTTCCTGAAGAACCTTTTGAACATGCGTTTGAAAATATTGCCCCAAGTATTAAAGACAAAAGTAAAAATTGCTTAAAATTGATTTTGAAGTAATTCATATTGGAATTTTGGTAGAATTATTTTACTAACTTAATTAAAAAAATTATAAATTCGATTTAAGTTAATAAAAAACTTTATTTAATAGGTTTTTTGATTGTTCAATCTAAAAAATCAAGCATTTTGCCAGTTTCAACTAAACTTAAGAAATCACCCGTTTATTGGATACCAAGTACTTGGTTTGCAATGGGTTTGCCGTTTGTTGCATTGGCAACTGCAAGTTCTATCATGTATAAGAACATGGGTATTTCTGATACCCAAATTGCTTTTTGGACATCTTTGATTATGTTACCCTGGACTATTAAGCCCTTGTGGGGACCTTTTTTAGAGATGTACAAAACAAAGAAATTCTTTGTTTATACTACACAGATATTTACAGGATGCTTGTTTGGTCTGCTTGCCCTAACCCTACACGCAAATCATTTTTTCAGTATATCAATTGCCGTTTTTGCCTTAATAGCTATCAGTGGTGCAACCCATGATACTGCGGCAGATGGTGTTTATTTAAATGAACTAAGCCCTAAGTTACAAGCAAAGTATGTAGGATGGCAGGGTGCATTTTATAATCTGGCCAAAGTTTTCTCTGGTGGTGCGCTTGTATATTTAGCAGGCGAAATGGAAAAAAATTATGGCATTGCCAATGCATGGATGACAGTTATGTTTATTTATGGCTTGGTAATGGTTGTTCTTGGCCTATATAATATGAAAATGCTTCCTTCTGGTGGAGTTGCATCAGACGTGCATAGTTTTAATGAAGGTGTCAACACACTTAAAGACGTGATTGTAACTTTTTTTCAAAAGAAGCATATTTATTTTAGTCTTTGTTTTATTGTTTTGTATCGTTTTGCAGAAGGACAGGCTATAAAAATCACCCCCTTGTTTTTTAAAGCGGCAAGAGCTGATGGTGGTTTGGGATTAAGTACTTCCCAGGTTGGAATACTTTATGGCGTTTTCGGTGCCATTTCCTTTGTATTAGGTTCTATAGCAGCAGGATATTTTGTATCTAATAAAGGCCTCAATCGTAAAACATTGATGATGTTATGTGCTTTTTTTAATGTTCCTTTTTTAGCATATGCATTTTTGGCAGTTTCTCAACCTGAGAATGTATATATCATAGGCGGAGCCGTGGCAGTTGAATATTTTGGATATGGTTTTGGTTTTGTGGGATTGATTTTATTTATCATGCAAAATATGGCACCGGGTAAATACAAAATGGCACACTATGCATTTGGGAGCGGTTTAATGAATTTAGGATTTATGATCCCTTCAATGATAAGTGGTTATGTAAGCGATTATTTAGGGTATAAAGAATTTTTTATTTGGGTACTAATTTCAACAATTCCTGCATTTCTTATCACTTGGTTTGTTCCACTAGAAAAAGTGGAGGACTTAGAATTAACAGATGAAATTCAAATTAATGAATCAGTATAGATATTTACCCATTGCAGAAGTGGAAGCAAGCTTTTAGTTGGTTGTTTTTTAATATTGTATATTATAAGCATAAAGGCAATCTTCACTTATTATAATTCTAATTAATCTTACCATGTTAATTACAGGAACTTTTATTGACGAGATTAGTCATGATATTCCACATCAAAACTGGGGGCCAGAAGAATGGGAAAATGATTTTAAACATATGAAGGCCGCTGGTATTGACACGGTTATAGTTATAAGAAGTGGCTATAGAAAATTTATTACGTATCCATCTACTTATTTAATCAAAGAGCATGGTTGTTATCATCCACCTATAGATCTGATTGATTTGTATTTGACTCTATCAGAAAGATATGGAATGAATTTTTATTTTGGTTTATATGATAGTGGTATTTATTGGGACACAGGCAATCTATCAACTGAAATTGATGCCAATAAATTTGTAATTGAAGAAGTGTGGAACTTATATGGCCATCGTAAAGCATTTAAGGGCTGGTACCTAAGTACTGAAATTAGTAGAAAAACAAAAGGTGCCATTGAAGCCTTTAGTAGTTTGGGAGCCATGTGTAAGCAAATTAGCAACCAATTACCTGTTTTTATTTCACCATGGATAGAAGGAAAAAAAGCAGTACTAGCTTCATCAAGTTCACTTACAAAAGAAGAAGCAATATCTATCAAAGAACACGAAACTGAATGGAATGAAATCTTTGATGGAATTCACCAATCCATTGATGCCGTTGCATTTCAAGACGGACATATTGATTATCACGAATTAGACCAATTCTTTCACGTTAATAAATTATTGGCAGATAAATATCAATTAAAATGTTGGACTAATGCAGAATCTTTTGATAGAGATATGCCCATTAAATTTTTGCCAATTAAGTTTGAGAAATTGAAATTAAAGTTAGATGCTGCAAAAAGAGCAGGATATGATAAAGCTATCACTTTTGAGTTTAGCCATTTTATGAGCCCTCAATCATCCTATATACAAGCGCATCATTTGTACAATAGATATATAGAGTTTAAAGCAATTCAATAATCTCATGAAAAAAATTATATTCTTTATTACTTGTTTTGTTTCTTGCTACTATGCAAAGGCTCAAGAAAATTTACCATTAGACATTAAAGGCACTTGGATCACCAATGTGGCTAGTGAGGCAATGTATAATCCTGAAAATGTTCGCAAGACAGTGATGAATTGTAAAAACAATGGACTAACTGATATTTTTGTAGTAGTATGGAATGGTGGGGTAACCATGTATCCAAGTAAGGTCTTGAATCAATATATTGGGAAAGCGCAATCAGAACTTTTTAAGGGCTTTGATCCTTTAAAAGCATTTGTTGAAGAAGGGCATAAACTTGGCTTAAGGGTACATGCCTGGTTTGAATTTGGAGCTTCATACGCATACAAAGACAGCTCAGCAAATGGTTGGTTAGAAAAATATCCTTCATGGGCTGGAAAAAATAGCAGTGGCGCGCTTTTAAAAAAGAATGGCTTTTTTTGGTGGAATACCATCAATCCCGAGGTTCAAACATTTTTGAAAAAAATGGTTTTGGAAGTTGTTAAAAACTATGAAGTAGACGGTGTTCAAGGTGATGATCGATTACCTGCAATGCCCTCGGAAGGTGGGTATGATGCATATACAACCAAACGCTATACCAAAGAATTTTCTAAAAAGCAAATGCCACTCAACCCAAAAGAACCAGCGTTTCTTCAATGGAAAGCAGATAAAGTAAGTGACTTTGGTAAACAAATTTACCTTGCTGTAAAAAAGACAAGGTCAACTTGTATAGTTTCTTGGGCCCCAAGTATATATCCTTGGAGTAAAGAACAGTATTTACAAGATTGGCCTAAATGGTTAAATGAAGGTTATGCAGACTATATTATTCCTCAGTTGTATCGCTATAAAATTGGAGATTATGAAAGAATTTTGAAAGAGCTTTCCTCACAAGTGCCTCCCACTTTAAAGCACAAAATTTTCCCAGGCATACTTACCTCTCTTGGTGATGGGTATATGGTTGATCAAAATATGTTCAATCAAATGATTGCATTAAATAGACAATATGGGTTTAAAGGAGAAGTGTTTTTTTATTACGAAACACTTAACCAACCATTGGTAAAATAAATAAGAGGCCCTCGCTGAACTGCCTCTTTTTATTAATAAACAGCACTAAACAGCAACAAAAAAGGGTTCAACTTTAAAAAAAGCTGAACCCCTATATCTTCACCCCCACACTTTATGAGACAGTGTCAAGTAATCCTTACTTTCACCCTTTTCATTTTCCAACCTCTCTTCACTTCTCACTTCTCACTTCTCACTCTTCACTTTTTCCTCCTCTCTTCACTTCTTTAACTCACTCTTCATTCCTCACTCTTCACTCTTCACTCCTCACTATTTTCCTCCTCTCTTCACTTTTATCTATTATCTCTTCACTGTTTTTTCCCCACTCCTCACTCCTCACTATTTTCCTCCTCTCTTCACTTTTATCTATTATCTCTTCACTTCTTTAACTCACTCCTCACTATTTTCCTCCTCTCTTCACTCTTATCTATTATCTCTTCACTTCTCTCTTTAGCTGACCCCCGCTCCAGAATTTATAGCATCTTCCGGATTCACAAAATGTAATTTTCCTGATGCGTCTTCTGCCATCAAGATCATCCCATTGCTTTCAATGCCGCGCATTTTTCTTGGTGCTAAATTGCATACCACGGTTACTTGTTTTCCAACAATCGCAGCTGGGTCAAAATGCAGGGCAATGCCCGATACAATGGTCCTGGTTTCAAAACCAAGGTCTACTTGTAGCTTGAGTAATTTGTCTGCTTTCTCCACTTTTTCTGCACTGACAATGGTACCTACCCTCAAATCTATTTTAGCAAAATCGTCAAAGACAATTTCTGCTTTCACTGGTGCAAATGCTGGTGCTGCGCTTGTTTCAGCAGCAGGGGCTGCTTGTTCTTGTTTAGAATTTTCCAAAGCCTTGTGTAATTTTTCTATTTGATAAGTTACTTCTGTGTCTTCAATTTTACGGAACAATAATTCTGGTGGTCTCAAATTATAACCAACGCGCAATAGATTTAATTGCCCCGCATTCTGCCATTCCAACATCTTATCTACTACTTTGAGTAAAAAGCAGATTTTCTTAGCCGTAAAGGGTAAGAAAGGATTAATCAAGATGGCTAGATTGGCGCAGATCTGTAAACAGATATGCATGGTATTATCAATCACCCCTTGGGCAGCTGGTATTACCTGTCCATTTTCGTCTACCTGTTTGGCCAAGATCCAAGGCTCTTTTTTCTGCATGTATTGATTGCCTGTGCGGGCCAGGTTAATCACTTCAAACATGGCTTCGCGGAATTTGTATCCTTCTAACAATGCTTCCACCCTTTCTTTTACTGCAGCAATTTCTGCAATGGTATCCTTGTCTAATTGGTCAAATAATTCGGGATGCAGTGGCGGCACTTTGCTCTTGCACAATTTGTGCATCAGTACCAATGCGCGATTCACAAAATTGCCAAAAATATTGACCAACTCACTGTTATTGGCGTCTTGAAAACCCTTCCAGGTAAACTCACTATCCTTGCTCTCTGGTGCTATTTGGGTTAGGTAATAACGCAGGGCATCGGCCAGTTGCGGTCCGCCGTTTTCCTTGTTAATGAAATCGTCAATATAATCCTGCATTTCTAATTTCCAATTCCTACTAGTGCTCATCTTGTCACCCTCTAGGTTCATGAATTCATTGGCTGGAACATTCTCCGGAAGAATATCGCCATGCAATTGCAACATCACTGGAAAAATAATACAATGAAATACAATATTGTCCTTACCAATAAAATGCACCAACTTGGTGTCTTTATCCTGCCAATAAGGTTTCCAATCCTTGTTATTATCTAGTGCCCATTGTTTGGTAGCACTGATATAACCAATAGGTGCGTCAAACCAAACATAGAGTACTTTTCCTTCTGCGTCTTTGGCGGGAACAGAAATGCCCCAATCCAAATCACGGGTTACCGCCCTAGCTTGCAAGCCTCCATCTATCCAACTCTTGCACTGACCCACTACAGAAGCGCGCCAGTCTTGGGCATGGTCTTTTAAAATCCAGTTGCGTAAAAACGCTTCGTGACGGTCTAATGGTAAATACCAGTGTTTGGTTGCTTTTTTAATGGGTTTGTTTCCGCTCAAAGTGCTCACAGGATTAATGAGCTCATCCGGACTAAGGCTCTTGCCACAGCGCTCGCATTGGTCGCCATAGGCGCTTTCAAAAGCACAGTTGGGGCAAGTGCCCTTTATATATCGGTCTGCCAAAAAACTATTGGCGGCTTCGTCAAAATATTGCTCGCTTTCCTTGATTTCCAAATCTCCCTTTTCATTCAACACACGGAAGAATTCCTGTGCGGTTTCATGATGCAAGGGAGAACTGGTTCTGTGATAAATATCAAACTCAATGCCTAGGTCTTTAAAGTTCTGGGCAATTATGGGATGGTATTTGTCAATAATGGCTTGAGCGGTTGTGCCTTCCTTGGTGGCTTGAATGGGAATGGCAGTGCCGTGTTCATCGCTACCGCAAACAAATACCACGTCTCTTTTCTGGGCTTTCAAATAACGCACATAGGTATCCGCAGGCAGGTAGGCGCCGGCCAAATGTCCAATATGTTTGAGCCCATTGGCATAGGGAAGGGCTGCTGTAATCAAATATCTTTTGGGCTGGTTCATCTTATTCCAAACTGTTTTAAAGAAGGGCAAAACTAAGCAATCCGTGGCTAAGGGGCAATTTATACCCGTTTTGGGCTATGAACCCATCTGTCTTACATTCGTAACATGATTAAGATTCCTCCTTATTTGAAAAAAGGCGATACTATTGCCCTTGTTTGTCCAGCCGGATTTCTAAGCTTAGATAAAGCCAGAACCTGTATGGATACCTTAGTAGCGTGGGGCTTTCAGGTTAAAACGGGTAAAACCTTAGGAGGTGCTCAACAAAATTATTTTTCTGGCTCTGACGCGGAGCGATTGGCAGACTTACAAGCCATGATGGATGACCCTAAAGTAAGAGCCATTTTATGTGGTAGGGGGGGATATGGGGTGAGCCGGATTATTGACGGCTTAGACTTCAAGCAGTTTAAAAAACATCCCAAGTGGGTCATTGGTTTTTCCGATATCACGGTCTTGCACGCGCACTTAAATACCGTGGTTAAAACCGCTTCTATTCACGCACCCATGGCTGGTGCTTTTAATGACGGGGGTTCAGAGAATCAATGGGTGCAGTCTTTGCGCAAGGCCATCAAGGGACAATTGACCAACTATACCGTTGCGCCTCATGTCTTAAACAAATTTGGTAAAGCCTATGGCGATATCATTGGAGGAAATCTTTCTTTATTGGTGCACTTGATTGGAACGGAATCTTCTATTAAAACCAAGGGCAAGATTTTATTTATAGAAGATATTGGGGAACATGTTTACCAAGTAGACAGAATGATAGTGCAATTAAAGCGGGCTGGTCTTTTAAAGGATTTGGCGGGTTTGATCATTGGTGGATTTACCGATATGGAAGACACTACCGTGCCTTTTGGAAAAACAGTGTATGAAAGTATTGCAGAGCATTTAGCGGAATACCATTATCCTGTCTGCTTTGATTTTCCAGTGAGTCATGCCAAAGAAAATTATGCGCTTAAAATTGGGTTATCACATGAATTAAAAGTGTCTAAAACAAAAACAATCCTCAAAGAAATTAGCTAAGGGGTAAGGATTTTCTTAGGCATCTTAGCCAGTTGCCGTGAAAAATATTTTCCAGATCGGGTTGGGTGTAGCCACGCTTCAGCAACAAGTTTTTTAGTAGCTGTAAGTCTGAAATAGTTTCAATATCATAGGGGCATTGTTCCTTACCATAAGCTCCATCCAAATCAGAACCAATGCCTACGTGCAGCGTATTTCCGGCCAATTGGCAAATATGGTCTAAGTGGTCAATCATTACAGACAAACTACAGTTCATAGATTCGGGAGTTGATACACCGCGTTGCCAATTAGGTACCATCATCCATGCATCTAGTGCGCCTCCAATCACCGCGTCTTTTTGAATCAGGGCCTTGATCATCTCATCACTATATTGCCGGTTATGGTTCACTATTGCTCTACAATTATTATGCGAGGCCCAAATGGTTCCATCATAGATTTCCATGGCATCCCAGAATGCTTCATCACATAAATGCGTGGCGTCTAAAATCATGTTAAGCCCAAGCATTTCTTTTAGTAGGTTTCTACCCATTTTATTTAAATTCCCAGACGCATCTGTACCATTGGCATACCTGCCAGGTCCATAATGTCCGGGGCCTAGAGCCCTCAACCCATACCCATAAGCTGTATGCAAATGATCTATTGTGATTAGTGAATCTGCACCCTCTAAACTTAATACATAACCAATGGCTTTTCCAGTATGGTCGTTTGTTTGATTCCAATGAGTCAAGTGTTGTTCCAAAGTTTGCTGGTCCTTAATCTGACGCAATTCGCCAGCTGCTTCAATGCTTCGGTACCAAGCCAATTGTCCTTGTGTTTGTGCCCATGCTTGTTCGGGCGAATGCCATCCTTTTAAAGAAGAACCAGGCCCAACATATCTGGCAATTTGGGTAGCTACAACTAAACCAATATTACCCTCACGCAATGCTGGGAGCGATACGGTTCCCTTAGCCCTATCTGGTTTATCCGTCATACCTATTTCGGTTGCACGAATCTCTTGCACACTCAAGCGCAGGTTCCTATTCCATTCCATGGCATTCATAGCCAAATCTAGATGAGCGTCTATCAAAAACATTTAAATACTGATTTTTCTGTTTCTGGCTATCACCTGCCATTGCTGCTTGTTTTCATGGTATTGGATCACTTGTGCTTCTGCAAACAAAGCAACCGTTGGACAGATATGAACAGGTACCCCATACCACAAATCTCCCACGGCATATTTGCTGCTATTGTCCACTTGAACCACCATATGTTCTTCGCTTTGCGATACAGGAATAGCATCTGGGGCATTTAAAAAATGTACCCGGGGAAGTGGATTCTCTGCAGCAATGGCTTTGTGTCCAAGGTCTAGGCAAAGCCGATTGTCTTCCATGATAGAAATAATGCTGGTAGCCACCAATGCCGCGTATTCAAAGGGTTCATCTGGTACAATCTGTTTATAACCCCAGTCCCAAAATACAAAAGT
>Ga0136644_10003241_pt1 | contig 12198 bp, 10 predicted proteins | sample C_130820_EF_Meta_FD_94780 | JGI IMG/M metagenome (GOLD analysis project Ga0136644, IMG submission 94780) | Freshwater microbial communities from Lake Croche, Canada to study carbon cycling - C_130820_EF_MetaG (v2) (version 2) | ecosystem: Environmental > Aquatic > Freshwater > Lake | place... | reverse complement strand
ATCTTCGGCGAAAAAGATTCACATGCCGTTTATTACCTCCACCAACAGGGCGTGACCCGGCTTGACGTGGTCAATTTCATTGCCCATGGCATTAAAAAGAGCGACCCGCCCGAAGCCGCCAAAAGCAGCGAGAGTGGCCCCGAAACTGAAGAAGCTTCCAGCGAGAAAAATGAAAAAGCCTCCCCCTTGGAGCAGTACACCCAGAATTTGAACCAACTGGCTAAAGACGGCAAGATCGACCCCCTGATCGGGCGCGAGCACGAAGTCGAGCGAGTGATCCAAATATTGTGCCGCCGGCGCAAGAACAACCCGCTGCTGGTGGGCGAAGCCGGTGTGGGTAAAACCGCCATTGCAGAGGGCTTAGCATGGCGCATTTCCCAAAAAGACGTGCCCGAAGTGCTGGCCGATGCAGTGGTGTATTCCCTGGACATGGGCGCGCTGTTGGCAGGCACCAAATACCGGGGTGATTTCGAACAACGCCTCAAGGGCGTGCTTAAGTCCCTCAAAGACCGCCCCAACGCCGTGCTTTTTATTGACGAAATCCACACCTTGATTGGTGCTGGAGCAGCGTCCGGTGGTACGCTTGATGCATCCAATTTGCTCAAGCCAAGCCTGAGTTCAGGCCAGCTCAAATGCATCGGTGCCACTACCTTTACCGAGTACCGCGGAATTTTCGAAAAAGACGCCGCCTTGTCGCGCCGCTTCCAAAAAGTGGATGTGGTCGAGCCGACGGTGGAACAGACGGTGGAAATTCTCAAAGGCCTCAAATCCCGCTTTGAGGAGCACCACAAAGTGAAGTACGCGGTCGCTGCCTTGCAAGCTGCTGCCGAGCTCAGCGCCAAGTACATCAATGACCGGCATTTGCCTGACAAAGCGATTGACGTGATCGATGAAGCCGGTGCCGCTCAGCAGATTTTGTCGCCCAGCAAACGTAAAAAGACAATTTCCAAGACTGAAGTGGAAGAAATCGTGGCCAAAATTGCCCGGATTCCGCCGGCCAATGTCTCCAATGACGACCGCGGTAAGCTAAAAACCCTTGACCGTGACCTGAAAAGCGTGGTTTTTGGTCAGGACAAGGCGCTCGACGTGCTGGCCTCGGCGGTCAAGATGGCGCGCTCCGGACTTGGCCGCTCTGACAAGCCCATCGGCTCTTTTCTGTTCAGCGGCCCCACCGGCGTAGGCAAAACCGAAGCAGCCAAGCAGTTGGCCTACATCATGGGCATCGAGTTGCTGCGCTTTGATATGAGCGAGTACATGGAGCGCCATGCGGTTAGCCGCTTGATCGGCGCCCCTCCAGGCTATGTCGGCTTTGACCAGGGCGGCTTGCTTACTGAGGCTGTCACAAAAAAGCCGCATTGCGTGCTTTTGCTCGACGAGATCGAAAAAGCGCATCCGGATATTTTCAATGTGTTGCTGCAAGTCATGGACCACGGTACCTTGACAGACAACAACGGGCGCAAGGCCGATTTCCGCAATGTGATCATCATCATGACCACCAATGCGGGCGCCGAAACTATGAACAAGGCGACCATCGGCTTTACCAATCCCCGCGAGGCGGGCGATGAAATGATCGATATCAAGCGCTTGTTTACGCCCGAGTTCCGCAACCGGCTCGATGCTATCGTGGGCTTTAAGGCGCTGGATGAAAACGTCATCCTGCGGGTGGTAGACAAGTTCTTGCTGCAACTGGAAACCCAGTTGGCCGAGAAGAAAGTGGAAGTTACCTTCACCGACAAGCTACGCAAGCACTTGGGCAAGAAGGGCTTTGACCCGCTCATGGGCGCACGACCCATGCAACGCCTGATCCAGGACACCATCCGCCGCGCCTTGGCGGACGAACTGCTGTTCGGTCGCCTGACCGACGGTGGCCGCCTGACGGTGGACCTGGACGACAAAGACGAGTCTAAAACTGAGGTGTTGCTGGATATCCAGCCTCTGCCAAAACGGGAAGGTCGGTCGAAGTCGGAAGAGGCGACCGCTACCTGATGTAAAATTAGTGAGCTTTGCTGGGTGCGCTTACGACAAGTGGCCGCGGCAAAGTTAATCACAAACCGGTTCTATCAAGGTGTTCCTTTCCTGGTGCATGTCGCCTCGGGGGAAAAATTGAGCCGGATTTAAGACCTAACCTTTGGAGTATCTATGTCAGTCACCATGCGTGAAATGCTGGAAGCGGGCGTCCATTTCGGACACCAAACCCGTTTTTGGAACCCCAAGATGGCCCCGTTTATCTTCGGCCATCGCAACAAAATTCATATCATCAACCTGGAAAAATCGCTGCCGATGTTCCAGGAGGCGAGCAAGTTTGTGCGCCAGCTGTCTGCCAAGCGCGGTACGATTTTGATGGTCGGTACCAAGCGCCAGGCGCGCGATACCGTTGCCATGGAAGCCAAGCGCGCGGGCATGCCATTTGTAGACCAACGCTGGCTAGGCGGCATGCTCACGAACTTCAAGACGGTGAAAACCTCGATCAAGCGCCTCAAGGACATGAAGATCGAGCAGGAAGCCGGTCTCGATGCCATGAGCAAAAAAGAGCAACTTATGTTCGCCCGTGAATTGGCTAAGCTAGAAAAAGACATCGGTGGCATTCAGGATATGGCGACATTGCCTGACGCGATTTTTGTGATCGATGTGGGCTACCACAAGATTGCGATTGCAGAAGCGCGCAAACTGGGCATTCCGCTAATCGGCGTGGTGGACTCTAACCATTCGCCCGAGGGCATTGATTACGTGATTCCCGGTAACGACGATTCCTCCAAAGCTGTCACTTTGTACGCCCGCGGCATTGCCGATGCGGTGCTCGAAGGTCGTGCCAATGCGGTGGATGACCTGGTTAAAGCCGTGGTCGCCGAGGGTGAAGACGAGTTTGTAGAGGTTGACGAGGCAGCTTAAGCGCGCCCGCAACCCTTCAAAGGGGGCTTGCTAGCCCCTTTTTTTTAGCAAGAAACCGATTAATTTGTATACGGAGTAAAGAAATGGCAGCAATTACTGCAAGCATGGTCGCCGAACTGCGCGGCAAAACCGACGCCCCCATGATGGAGTGCAAAAAAGCCCTGACCGAGGCCGAGGGCGATATGGTCAAGGCCGAAGAATTATTGCGTGTGAAATTGGGCAGCAAAGCCGGTAAAGCCGCTGCCCGCGTTACAGCCGAAGGCGTGGTGGCGATCGCCAGCGCAGCCGATGCCAGCGCAATGATCGAAGTCAATTGCGAAACCGATTTCGTGACCAAAAACGATAGTTTTTTGGCCCTGGTCAATGGTGCTGCCCATTTAGTGGCCCATCACAATCCAGCGGACCTAGCGGCTTTGGCGGCTTTGCCCTTTAGCCAAGACGGTTTTGGCCCCACCCTGGAAGATGTGCGCAAAGGTCTGATCGGCAAGATCGGCGAGAACATGACGTTCCGTCGCTTTAAGCGCTTTGAGTCAACGGCGAAAGCGGCCTCCTACCTCCACGGCACCCGTATCGGTGTGGTAGTTGAATTCGATGGAGATGCAGTAGCTGCCAAAGACGTGGCAATGCACGTTGCCGCGATGAAACCGGTTTCTTTGTCAAGTGCGGACGTGCCAGCAGAGTTGGTGGAGCGCGAGCGCTCTGTCGCTGCAGCCAAAGCAGCTGAAGATGCAGCGGTGGCCACCGCCGCTGGTAAGCCAGTGCAATCGGCCGACATTGTGACCAAGCGCATTGAGGGTGGTGTGCAGAAATACCTTAAAGAGGTGTCGCTGCTGAACCAGACCTTCGTCAAGAACGACAAGCAAACCGTGGAGCAAATGCTGAAGGCCTGCGCCACCACGGTCCATGGCTTTACGCTGTATGTCGTGGGCGAGGGCATCGAAAAACGTGTGGATGATTTCGCCGCCGAAGTGGCTGCGCAGGTTGCTGCTGCCAAGCAAGGCGCATAAACTTCGCCCCGCCGCTATGCCCACGTTGGATATGGATTGAATCGACGCATGGCGGCGTCAAAATACCTATTTACTTGCCGCTCCCGGATACCGCTATGACTCAGAAAAAGCCCGCCTACAGTCGAATTTTGTTGAAACTGTCTGGCGAAGCCTTGATGGGCGATGACCAGTTTGGTATCAACCGCGACACTATCGTACGCATGGTGGACGAGATTGCCGAGGTCACCAGGCTGGGGGTGCAGATTGCCGTGGTGATTGGCGGGGGTAATATTTTCCGTGGTGTGGCTGGCGGTTCGGTGGGCATGGATCGCGCCACGGCCGACTATATGGGCATGCTGGCCACGGTGATGAATGCGCTGGCGCTTGGCGACACCATGAATAAGGCCGGCCTGACAGCGCGTGTGATGTCCGCCATTGGCATCGAGCAAGTGGTAGAGCCTTATGTGCGCCCCAAAGCTTTGCAATACCTGGAAGAAGGCAAGGTGGTGATCTTTGCCGCAGGAACCGGCAACCCGTTTTTCACCACCGACACCGCCGCCGCCTTGCGGGGTGCAGAAATTGGTGCAGAAATCGTGCTCAAAGCCACTAAGGTAGATGGGGTTTACGATGCAGATCCGAAAAAAGTGCCTACCGCCAAGCGCTATGCCAGCCTGACTTTTGACAGCGCCATGCAGCAAAATTTGGGCATCATGGACGCGGCGGCCTTTGCGCTGTGCCGAGACCAGAAACTACCGATTAAAGTTTTTTCTATCTTCAAGCACGGCGCGCTCAAGCGCGTGGTGATGGGCGAGGACGAGGGCACATTGGTGCATGTTTGAAATTTTGGAGTGACGACTATGACGATCGCAGACATCCGGGGCCAGATGGAAGGCAAGATGGACCAGTCCATCGCCAATTTCAAAAATACCCTCACCAAAGTTCGTACCGGTCGTGCCAACCCGGCATTGCTCGACACGGTTCAGGTGGAGTACTACGGCTCGATGGTGCCGCTCAGCCAGGTGGCCAACCTCAATTTGATCGACGCGCGCACCATCGGCATTCAGCCTTGGGAAAAAGGTATGGGAGCGAAGATTGAAAAAGCAATTCGTGAGAGCGACCTGGGTTTGAATCCGGCCTCCATGGGCGACTTGATACGGGTTCCCATGCCGATGATGACGGAGGAGCGCCGCAAGGAACTCACCAAGGTAGTCCGAAGTGAAGGCGAGAACGCCAAAATTGCCATACGTAATTTGCGCCGCGACGCCAATGATGCGGTTAAAAAACTGGAAAAAGACAAAGAGGTTTCTGAAGACGACCAAAAGCGTTCGGAGGCGGACATTCAAAAATTGACCGATCGCTATATCGCCGACGTGGATAAGCTGGTTGCCGCCAAAGAACAAGAGATCATGGCCGTTTAGGCGAATCAATGCTTCTTCTCAACGCGCTTGCAGAGCAAATCTTCTCAGCGCTTTGGCTGTGCAGGGGGCTTGGATATTGCGTCTGGCATCGCACTAGCGCATGCTGAAACAGCGCATCATTACCGCCGTGCTGCTGTTGGCAGTTTTGATTCCCGCGGTCTGCGCTGATGATCCACGAATCTTTGTGTTCCTGACTGCCTTGATGATTGGCGCCGCTGGGTGGGAATGGGCACGTCTATGTGCCTTGTCACGCTGGCCCGCGCGGGCCAGCGGAGTGGCTTGCGCATTGCTGTGTCTGTTTTTCTGGTACGCAGGCGGCACGACCCAGGACTGGCCTTGGCTATGGTGGGTTGTGGGTTCTGCCTGGGTTTTGATGGCTGCAATGCTTTTGCGCGGTGGGGTGGGTGCTTGGCTGCGCGTACCTACGATGCTTCGGTGGGCTGTCGGCATGGTGGCTTTGTTTGCAGCCTGGGTAGCCTTGGTGCAAGCGCGTGCCATGGGCATCAACTTTTTATTTTCGGTGTTTGTGCTGGTCTGGGGCGCCGATGTGGCGGCGTATTTTTGCGGCCGCATTTGGGGCGGTCGCTGGATTACACGCAAATTGGCCGCGGCGATCAGTCCCGGTAAAACCTGGGAAGGCGCTTTGGGTGGCTTGGCGCTGGTGATAGTTTTAGCATTTGCTTGGCGCGCGTGGGAGCCCTTAAGCCGCTGGGGAGACGTCAGCCTGTATGGTCGACTTGGCGAGCAGGGCCCGGTTTTTTTGGTGGTGTCGGTCGTGTTCTTGACCACCATGAGCGTGGCTGGGGATTTATTCGAATCCTTGTTAAAGCGCGCTGCAGGAGTGAAGGACAGCAGCCAGTTGTTACCTGGGCATGGCGGTATGCTCGACCGGATTGATGCCTTGCTGCCGGTGCTGCCGCTGGCGATGTTGTTGTGTGTCCGTTAAAGGGGTATGGGGCATGGAGCCAGTGATGCAAACCGTCAGTATCTTGGGCTCCACGGGTTCTATCGGTGTCAACACCTTGGATGTGATCGCACGTCAACCTGATCGCTATCGCGTGTTTGCCCTGACGGCCCACAGTCGGGTTGACAGCCTGACCGCCCAATGTGTTCAATTTACGCCGCGCTACGCGGTGATGGTCAGCGAGCAGCATGCGCGCGAGCTCAAGCGTGCGCTGGCGGATCTGGGCTTAGCAACCGAAGTGCTTTCAGGCCCGCAAGCTTTGGAATGGGTGGCTGCGCACGAAGATGTTACGACCGTAATGGCAGCCATCGTAGGTGCGGCGGGCCTGGCCTCTTGCATCGCAGCTGCCTTGGCCGGTAAACGCCTGCTGCTGGCCAACAAAGAAGCCCTAGTGCTCGGCGGAGCCTTCTTTATGGAAGCGGTCCAGCGCGGCGGTGCCACTTTGTTGCCGATTGACAGCGAGCATTCAGCCATTTTTCAGTCCTTGCCGGAAAGCCCGCAGGCCTGGCCGTCCGTTATCGACAAAATCATTCTGACCGCTTCAGGCGGACCGTTTCGTACCCGCGACCCTGCCACCTTTAACAAAGTCACACCGCAGGAGGCTTGTGCCCACCCCAATTGGGTCATGGGTCGCAAGATATCGGTAGATTCGGCCACTATGATGAATAAGGCGTTAGAGGTCATTGAGGCCAAGTTTTTATTTGGCGTCGCCCCCCAAACGATTGAGGTCATCATTCATCCGCAAAGCGTGATTCATTCGATGGTGCAATTTGTAGACCATTCGGTCGTCGCCCAACTGGGGACGCCTGATATGCGCGGGCCAATTGCTTATGGCCTGGCCTGGCCGGGGCGGCATATTTCGGGCGCCAGTGCCATCGACTTTTCCACCTTGGCCGGATTGACATTTGAAACCTTTTCAGATCCAGGCCACCAGCAGCGTTTTCCGGGCTTGAAATTGGCCTGGGCGGCGCTCGATGCGGTGCCCGGCACTACGGCCGTGTTGAACGCGGCCAATGAGGTAGCTGTTGCGGCCTTTTTAGAGGGGCATATCCGCTTCGACCAGATTCATGCCCTTAACCTGGAAACCTTGGCCCGTTTTGTGCCCACCGCCCCGGTGTCCCTGCAAGACCTTTTAGCCATTGACGGGGAGGCTCGTGCAAGGGCTGGTTCCCTGGTTACCACCATGCGGACCGCATCCTGAGGCCGTTATGATGGCGCTTGCTGCCTATTGCTGCTGAGGCCTATATTGGGCCCCTTGCAGCACACCGCACTTTCTTTCACTATGCAACACCGATTCACCCATCTTTTACGTTCTTTTGCCATTGTGGCCGTCGCCTTGTCCGCCCAAGTAGCCATGGCGCTGACGCCGTTTGTGATCCAGGACATTCGCGTTGAAGGTTTGCAGCGGGTGGAGGCCGGAACCGTTTTCGCCTCGCTGCCAGTGCGGGTTGGCGACACTTATTCGGATGACATAGCCTCGGCCTCCATCAAATCATTGTTTGGGCTGGGTTTGTTTAACGATGTACGCATCAGCGTCGAAGGGACCGTGCTCATGGTGACGGTGGCTGAGCGGCCCATTGTGGGTTCTGTCACTTTTAGCGGCACCAAAGAGTTCGATAAAGAGGTCTTGGTCAAGGCGCTTAAAGACATCGGTTTATCGGAAGGGCGCCCTTTTGATAAGGCGCTGGCTGACAAAGCAGAGCAAGAGCTCAAACGCCAGTACATCAACCGCAGCATGTATGCCTCTGAAATGGTGACGACGGTGACCCCTGTGGAGGGCAATCGCGTGAATTTGAGCTTTGCGGTGAGTGAAGGCGATACCGCCAAGATCAAATCGATCAAAATCATCGGCAACCAGGTATTTCCTGAAAGTACTTTGCTCGGCTTGTTTGATTCGGATACCGGCGGTTGGCTCAGCTGGTACACCAAATCAGACCGCTATGCCCGGCCCAAGCTCAATACCGACATCGAGTCACTGCGTGCTTATTACCTTTCGCGTGGCTACTTGGAATTCACAGTGGACTCTACGCAGGTCACCATCGCGCCCAACAAGCAGGACATTGGCATCACGATCAACATCACTGAAGGCGAGCGTTTCGTGGTTTCCAAGGTCAGTTTGGCTGGCAATTATTTGGAAAAGGACGTGCAGTTCCAGGCCTTGGTGGCCATCCGCCCCGGTGAACCCTATAACGTCAACGAAGTGGTGCAGACGACCAAAGCGTTTACGGATTTTTATGCCAACTTCGGATACGCCTTTGCGCAGGTAGAGGCGCAGACTTCTATTGACCGCAACACCAATCGTGTGGAAATCACGCTCAAAGCAGACCCTTCTCGCCGGGTGTATGTCAGACGCATAAATATCTCCGGTAACGACACCACGCGAGACGAAGTTGTGCGCCGAGAGTTTCGCCAAATGGAGTCGGCCTGGTATGACGGGGAAAAAATCCGGGCATCGCGCAACCGGGTGGATCGTTTGGGCTACTTCAAAGAGGTGAGCTTGGACACAGTAGAAGTGCCGGGCTTTGCCGACCAGGCCGATTTGCTGGTAACGGTGGTTGAAAAGCCCACTGGCAGCTTGTCCTTGGGCGCAGGGTTTTCTAGCGCTGATGGTCTAGGCTTGAGCTTGGGCTTTAAGCAAGACAATGCGTTTGGCTCCGGAAGCTCCGTGGGTATTGAAGTCAATACCAGCAAGCTCAACACCACCTATGTGTTCAGCACCACGGATCCGTATTTCACCCAGGATGGTATTTCCCGCAGCTTTGACCTGTACTACCGCACTACACGTCCTTATGCCGACGTCAATAGCTATGCCTTAAAGAATATTGGAACTAGCTTGCGCTTTGGGGTTCCGTTTTCCGAGACGGATACGGTGTACTTTGGTGCCGGCTACGACCTCACCACCATTGAACCGGGCACTTTGCTGCCGCAAGCTTATGTAGATTTTGCGAATAACTTTGGCTATACCGCATCGGCGGTTCCTTTGACCGTTGGCTGGGGTCGGGACACGCGCGATAGTGGTTTAACTCCGAGCAGCGGCCGCTTGCTTAAGGCCAACGCCGAATGGAGTGTGGCCGGAGATTTGACCTACTTGCGCGGCACTACCCAGGCGCAGCAATTCTTTGCACTCACCAAACGGGTCACCCTGGCCTTCAATGGGGAGTTATCGCTGGGTACGCCCACCAATGGGCAGACCTATCCTTTGTTTAAGAATTACTACTCTGGCGGCATTGGGTCTGTTCGGGGTTTTGAGCCCGGAAGCCTGACCACCGGTAGCCAAAGGGCGCAGGGCGCTATCTCCACCGGCGGCACCAAAAAATTGACCTTTAATGCTGAGATTTTGTCTCCACTGCCTGGCGGTGGTACGGACAGGACCTTGCGCATGTATGCATTTTTCGATGCCGGTGGTTTGTATGGCGCCGATGAGGGTATCGCGCTCAATGACTTAAGATCCTCCGCGGGCGTAGGCATCAGTTGGATATCGCCGGTAGGCCCATTGCGATTGGCTTACGCCAAACCCATCACCCAGTTTGATAACGATAAAATTCAATCTCTTCAATTCACCATTGGAACCACTTTCTGATGAAAACGCTTAATAAAATTGTCATCTTCGGGCTTTGCGCCTCGGGCCTTTTGGCGTCGGCTTTTGCGCAGGAATCGCGAATTGCCTACATCAATACCCAACGTATCACGACCGAGTCGGCGATTGCCAAGGCAGCGCAGGCTAAATTGGAGCAAGAATTCTCCAAGCGCGGTAAGGAACTCACCGATCTGCAGACAGCCTTAAAAACGTTTAGTGAAAAGTTCGATCGTGATGCGCCGACTATGACCGAGTCGCAGCGCGTATCGCGCCAAAAAGAAGGCGCGGAGCTCAATCGCGATTTACAGCGCAAGCAGCGTGAATACCAGGAAGACCTGAATGGTAGGCGTAATGAAGAGCTACAACAGGTATTGGAAAAAGCCAATAAGGCAGTACGCAAAGTCGCTGATGACGAAAAATACGATCTCGTCGTGCAAGAAGTCGTGTACACCAACGGTCGCCACGACATAACGGACAAGGTACTCAAGCTCTTGAATACGCCGGGCGGCAAGTAAGCTGCTGCCCGCGACTTGCGTGCCTGACGTTCGCCTGCACGACATCATTGCAGCCCTTGGCGGTGAGCTGCATGGCGATGGCAACACGCAGATTAGCTCCCTAGCCCCACTGGACAGCGCGGGTCCTGGTGCTTTAAGTTTTGTCAGCCATCCTAAATACCGACAAGGACTTTTGGTTTCGCGGGCTGCCTGCGTTATCGTCCCGCCTGATTTGAAGGACATCGCCCTGGCGCGTGGGCTTTGTATTGTTTCCGATGCGCCTTATCTCTATTTCGCGCGACTGACGCAGTGGTGGCGTAAGACCATGGATGCGCAGCGCGAATTACCTGGCGCGCACGGCCGCGTGCACCCTAGCGCCGTGATTGATGCCTCTGCCCAAATACATCCCACTGCCTCAGTCGGCCCTTTGTGCGTGATCGAGCGGGGCGCGCGCATAGGCGCGCACACCCAATTAAGAGCCAGGGTAACCGTGGGCGAGGACTGCGTGATTGGCCAACGTTGCCTCTTGCATTCGGGCGTCGTTATCGGCGCGGACGGCTTCGGCTTTGCGCCGGACGGGGACCGCTGGGAAAAAATCGAGCAATTAGGCGCGGTATCCATCGGTGACGATGTGGAAATCGGTGCCAATACCTGCGTGGACCGCGGCGCATTGCAAGACACCGTCATCGAAGATGGCGTGAAGCTCGACAACCTGATCCAGGTCGGGCACAACGTGCGCATTGGTCGCAACACCGCGATTGCTGGCTGCGCCGGCATTGCTGGCAGCGCCGTCATCGGCCCGCAATGCACGATTGGTGGCGGGGCCATTGTGTTGGGCCATTTGGAAATTGCTGCCCATGTGCATATTTCGGCTGGCACGCTGGTCAGCAAATCGATTCACAAACCGGGGCATTACACCGGTATTTTTCCACTAGATGAAAATGCCAATTGGGAGCGCAATGCCGCCTCGCTCAAACAACTGCACCGCTTGCGCGAGCGCATCAAACAACTCGAAAGTAACGTCAAAAAATGATGGACATCCACCAGATACTCAAACAATTGCCCCACCGTTATCCGTTTCTGATGGTAGACCGGGTGTTGGAAATCGATAAAGGCAAAACCATCACCGCATTGAAAAATGTCACCATCAACGAGCCTTTTTTCGAAGGTCATTTTCCGCATCGGCCGGTCATGCCTGGCGTCTTGATGCTAGAAGCGCTGGCGCAAGCGGCGGCATTGTTGGCTTTTGACGCGCTAGACGCCTCGCCCAACGACCAATCGGTGTATTACTTTGCCGGCATTGATGGAGCGCGCTTTAAACGCCCTGTAGAGCCGGGAGACCAGCTCTTATTAGAGGTGGAGTTGCTACGCATGAAGGCTGGTATTTTCAAGTTCAAAACCCGCGCTAGTGTGGCGGGCGAGACGGCAGTGGAAGCTGAGCTGACCTGCGCTATGCGCAGCATCGCACCCAAGGAATGATATGAGCGGCATTCACCCTAGCGCGCTGGTTGATGCAGGCGCTGAGCTTGACACCAGCGTCACGGTTGGCCCCTACACCGTGATCGGCCCGCATGTGCGCATCGGCGCGGGAACCAGCATCGGTGCGCACTGTGTCATCGAAGGCCACACCACCATCGGGCGCGACAACCGCATCTTTCAGTTCAATTCGCTGGGGGCGATACCTCAGGACAAAAAATACAAGGGCGAGCCCTGTGAGTTGATGATTGGAGACCGTAACACCATCCGCGAGTTTTGCACTTTCAACATCGGTTCGCCTGGCGATGTGGGTGTGACGCGGGTGGGTGATGACAACTGGATCATGGCTTATGTGCACCTAGCGAACGACTGCCAGGTGGGTGACAACACCATT
>Ga0136644_10003240_pt1 | contig 12198 bp, 16 predicted proteins | sample C_130820_EF_Meta_FD_94780 | JGI IMG/M metagenome (GOLD analysis project Ga0136644, IMG submission 94780) | Freshwater microbial communities from Lake Croche, Canada to study carbon cycling - C_130820_EF_MetaG (v2) (version 2) | ecosystem: Environmental > Aquatic > Freshwater > Lake | place... | reverse complement strand
TTTGTTGAAACAGCCAGATTCAATAATGTTTATAATAGATTGGTAGGATTTGATGGTACTACTTACCATGGTGTCAATAGCTTCTATACAGATAAAGAACCAAGACTCACACAAGTGTTCTTTATTGATGGTGTAAAATCTCCAAGTCTTACACCTATTTTACGTAGCAAACGATTCTAATATGCAGCTTATTCAAAAACCTTTTACATTTGGGATATACACTCTACCAGAACATAGTAAATTTAAAAAATCTTTACTAGAAAGACTGCACGGGGAAGCACACAACAATGTTACGCTAACAGACTGGCATCTTCCTGATAGTAGATGCTTAGATCTCATAAGAGAACCATTGGAAAATAGTACAATTAGAGCATTTGCATCATTAGGTTATAGTGTAAACTTCGGTAAGATGTGGTTTCAGCAATATAAAACTAATTCACAGCACGAATGGCATACACACCGAGGTGCTCATTATAGTTGTATATATTATCTTGAGCTTCCACCTGGTACACCTTTTACAGAATTTAAAAATATGCATAATGATGAGACTTACAGTATACCAGTACAAGAAGGCGACATACTTGCAGCACCTGCATTTTTAATGCATCGCTCTCCACAAAATACATCGGAACACAGGAAAACTATAATAGCATTTAATATAAATTTGTATGTCAAGACTCTAGTTAGCTAAGTACATTCTCATGAACTTACCTCAAATGACAGAATAAATTATGGAGCTAGTTAATATATTTCCAATACCTGTAGGTAAATTTCATCTTAACCGGTCTCTTAAGCAGGATGAGATTGAATTTCTCAGTTCTCAAGATCAGAAGCCTAATAGAGCTAATTCTACCAGTATTGATACATATGCCCTCAACAAGCCTGTGCTCTTTGATTTAAAGCTATGGATTCATTCTTGTTTAAAGTCTTTCTTCTTCAATGTTTACATGCCTAAACACCCTGCAGAAATATATATAACTCAATCTTGGGTTAATTACACTAAAAAAGGAGAGTCACATCATAAACATTTTCATAAAAATTCTATTTTAAGCGCAGTATTTTATGTAAAATCAAATATGAACTCAGGAAATATTGTTTTTTATAAAAATGAAACTGGGCCATGGGATATACCAGCGAGCAATTACAATGACTACAATACAACTAAAAGCTCTATGCCTGTTGGTGACTTGGATTTAGTGGTGTTTCCATCTTACTTGATGCATTCGGTAGAACCCGTTACAACAGAAGAAACCCGAATAAGCCTTGCTTTAAATACTTTCATGAGAGGTACTTTTGGCGAGCAACTTGCTCTTACTGAGCTTGTATTGAAATAAATGTGCAAATATATCCTTGAATTATAAAATGCACAATATATACTATATAAATAAATTTATGCATATCGAGAAATACACTATACATGTTAAAGATACAGGCTCTAGAAAGCCTTTTAAAATGACTCTCGATGAGAATTGCCCGCAAGACGTGCATAAGAAAGCTTATGATAGATTAAATAACTACCAAGAAATAGTAAAAATAACTGACTATTCTGGCGACACAGTTTATACTATTGACGCAGGCTTTATAAAATAATATAGTTGATAATTGTTTATATAGATATAAAATTAATTTATGAGTAAAACAAATACACCTACTAAGATAGAGCAACAGATACAACCAGAGGTAACTACAGAGCTAGCAACTAACTTGACTTTAGGGGACTTAAAGCTTATGATTTCTATTATCGATGCAGTTACAGCTAAGGGGATTTTGAGAGCTAATGAGCTTACAATTGTTGGTGGGCTATACGACAAAATTAATGAGATTTTAGGTTCTGCTAATATTAAATGAGAATAGAGTTGCAGAATTCTGGTGGTACTGAATCCGCACATCATATATCTGTATTAATTGATAATGCTCAGGCAGGCATTCTTTACTTAAATGATTTAGAACTCGATAAATTAGTAAAGATTATAAGATACGGCTGCAGAGATAATGACGTTGAATTCATTAATAATGCTTATATTGACAATGATTTAGAGGATAGCGAAGAGTTTTAATTTATATCTTTTTAAGACTAAATATTTACATATGGTAACATATGTTGATACAATAGTAGCTATATGTGAAGAGTTCACAGATACTATATTAGTTGATAAAACTAACCACTCCATATTAATTAGCATTCCAAAAGTATGGTTCGATGCATTAGACGATAAACTACAAAAATTAAATTATAAGCTCATTTTTAAACACGAAATACTTGATTCATATACATGTACATATGTCCTTGTAAATAAAGCTTGATAATTATTCTAGTTCCTTTAGAATAGTATATGTGATAAGTTTTGATAGGATTGCCCATACGTATAAAAACATATTTACAGGCGAAGAATATACGTCCGCTACTACCCTTATTAATAAATTTAAAAAGAAGTTTGATGCTGATTTTTATGCTAAAAAAATAGCTGAAAAAGAAGGTGTGACACCAGAAGAAGTTAAACAGCGATGGAAACAAATAAACAGTGACAGTAAGACCCGTGGAAGCAGCATTCATGCAGCTATTGATACATACAACAAGACAGGCGCTATTGAAGAAGGCTTTGAAGAAATTATTACATCTCTTGCCAAGCTAAACCTCTATGATGCAAAGAGTTCAAAGTGTGAGGAATTGGTTTATAACCATGAATTTAAGCTTGCCGGAACTGCAGATGTGATAGAGGATAATGGTGCATCATTTAATGTATATGACTTTAAGACTAATAAGAAATTTAATTTAGCTTCTGGCTATAAATCTTTTTTGCTTGACCCTATCTCACACCTCGGTGAATGTGAATACACCATATATAGTTTACAACTATCATTATACGCGTTTATGTACAGGACTATGACAGGCAAGCATGTCGGTAAGCTTGGGATAGTTTATTTAGATGGTAATAATAATTTCAATGTCTACCATACACCTTATTTGTATTCTGATATATTAAAAATTCTTTCCTATGGAAAGAATTAGCTGGGATAAACACGCTCTATTGTTAGCGTGGGCAGCTACCCGTCGCAGTGAAGACCCCTACATGAAAGTAGGAGCTTGTGCACTTGGCTATAGTAATGAAGTTCTTGGTGTGGCATATAATGGACTCGGTGCTGGTAAAATAGTTGGTACAGAATTTTGGAACGACAGGGACAGGAGAAGACCATTTATGATTCATGCAGAAGCAAATCTTTTGGCTCAAATTAAGCACGGGCAAGCTAAGACAATGGCTATCACATTGCAACCGTGCACATGTTGTGCGCAAGCGATTGCTGGCCATGGCGTCAAGCAAGTCATTTATACTTTAAAGTATGATTTTGATAGAGGCGGTTTAGATGTTCTAGATTTTTATGGTATAGAGCATAAATGTATTAGTAAGGAAGAAATAAAGACAGAATTTAATTTAATATGAGATTTATAGATACAATTATTGAGAATTCTCCGGTAAAAGAAGCTAAACTGTATGGACCTGCAAAGAAGGCTTCTGAAACACCAGATAATGGTATCACTATTCAGAACCCCGCAGCGTATCATGTAATTCAAGATTGCGCAAATATGACACAAAAATATTTACCCCATTACATATTTGGTCTCTATGCAAATCCATTTGAGGAGCTAAAAGGTAAGTTTAATTATCAGAATGTTAAAGAATTTGTTGATGCAGCTTATAGTGATATGGTTCTCAATCAACTCTTACTATTACTTCTTGACAAAGTTAAGAAGCTGCCCATGGCAATGGTTGCTAATATCAATGACCCGTATGGTGATTATGAGGCTTACGTGGGGGCTAAAGAAAAAGACATTACATCACTTATTTGCAAAGCGTTTAATGTACCTACCCTCTGACAATTAGACTAAAATTCTTTTTGTTTCAGATAGATTAAGACTAAGCTTAAAAGGATTAACAGGAAGCCCAGCATCGAATCTTTTTATAAATTCTGTTACCTTGGCTGTTGTATTGCCTTTATATTTTTTAATCTTGTTATTCTTTTTTATCTCTAAATAAACCCAATCAGGGAACACACCAACACGGATATCCTGACCAAGTTTACTGTGCATAGCTTTTGCAATTGCACATCCGGTAGGATCACTCTGTCTTCCTTCATGAATGTTTTTATTTGTGATATTTAGCTTTAACTTCATATAAATATTTATAAGTAATTATATAAATTATTCGGAATTATGAAGTTAATAGCCCCATTCATCTCAATGCAAGAGCAGTTGAGGATATTTCATTGGCAATCAAAGAGTTACGCACAGCATAAAGCTTTTGGTAAAGCATATGAGAGTTTAGGTGATTTAATTGATGATTTTGTAGAGGTGTATTCTGGTAAATACGGAGTACCAAAAGCAAAGATAAAATATAATATTGCTCTAGAGAATTTTGATGGTGAATACAGCGAATATATTGACAGTATTATTAGTTTTCTTATTAGCTTGACAGCAGAATTAGATCCTAATAGAGATACTGACCTAATGAATATTCGTGATGAAATGCTAGCAGTTGTCAACCGGTTAAAGTATTTGCTAACTCTTTCTTAACTTTCTATTCTTTCTTCACCTTTATAGAAAGCAAACCTATGATGGTTTATGGGTGAAGCTAGTAGAAGACCACCTCTGAGCTCACCTTCTTTAGTTTGCTGGTACATGTACGACATCCATGTCTGTTCAAAAGGGTGGGCCCACTTGGTATCCAAGAACATTTTTTTATTTCCTGCTCTCGTTACAATCTGAGGCCAGTTACAATAATAAATATCACCATCTATATAGCTAATGCCCTTGTGACATCCTATATTTTTAAATTCCGTTTTTGGTGCATTAGGATCTAACCCCATTTTGGGTAATTTTTTATTATTAGGCCAGAACCGATCTCTTACAACTTGTGGCACATTGTACCATGCCCACTGTATCTTGTTGTCTCCATAAAACTCTGTAAAGCTAAGCTTAAGAAAGTCAAACCTTTCCTTTTGTGTAATCTGCAAACTATTACTATAAAGATTTTTTAATGTGCGAGCAAATCCATTGCTACAGTAAGGTTCAGCCCCATCATACAGAAGCATATCATCTTCAAAAAAGAAATAAAAATCTAACCCTATTTCTTCAGCATGTTCTGCAATGAATTGTCTTCCGCCGCAAATACCTATATTATCTTTTTTTATGTGTGTCATATTATATTCTTCACACAAAGCAAGATAGCGGTCTGTGGTGGATAAATCCTTAGAATTATCGAGTAAGAATTTTTTTGGCTTAAGAATAAAATCATTATCATATTTCTTCATTGATTCAAGTAATACTTTTACTTGTTCAGGTGAATTATATGTTATAATGTAAAGACCAGTGTTATTCACATCTAGTGAAGCTAAACTGGATGAACTAGCTTCACTCTTAACCTCAAGTTTGTCATTTTTCAAGTTTTCAAAAAATGTACCAAACAACCCATCATAATTTATATCAAAATAATTGATTAAATCAGAGTGCTTGTAAGTCATAATACTAAAAATACTTTCTTCTGTCCCCATGAATCCATCACGCAACGTTGACATTAATAATCCATAATAAATATTGTTTATATCTGTAATTGCATCTTTAGGACCACCAAAGAACCCTGCACGTGCAACTCTCTTTACTTTTGCTTCAGCAATTTCATTTAATTTGTCATAGTTAAACCCATGAATTTCATTATTTGCATCATATGGAAAACAAACAAAAGAGAACTTTGATATATATTTTCCAAGTTTATCTAAAACCTTATCATGAGTAAAATAACCAGAATGAACTGTGTTTGTAATGCCACCATCTACCCAGAACATGAACTTGGAATTAAAAGGATCAAGTATTTTTGCATCATGCAAGAGAAACATCTTAGACATAACAAGGGGATTATACATCTCAAGACATGCTTGTGTGGATGATTGAAGCCACCCAGCTTGCGCACTCCATTCTGGATTATTCCTAATCTCTTGTATGAGCTTATAGTATTCATTATTCTTAAACCAGCTCAACGGTCTTTCTACAAAGAGTGTATTATGTTTATTACGTTTCTTGAAAACAATAGATCTTAATTCAACATCTCCAAAAACTATCATATTTGCTTCCACATCCAGAAGCTTGTTAAAATTGCCGATATAATGTGAGTAATTACGAGACCATCCCTCCTCAAGCTTGTCTCTACCTAAATCCCATATGCCTGTTACCAATGTTATAGGGCAAGGACATTGTTCTGGGTTCTTGAATATCTGTACAGGTCTGTTCTTACGTAAAACACCTAATTGATTGCATGCTTCATGAATATTTACGCTGATACCTCTGCTATTAAAAAAGTCATTAATAGCTTTCTCTACACCAGGCAGATCATTTCTCTTATAATCATGAAAAATTATATAACCACCATCAACTACTCTATCATAAATTTTTTCTAACGATTCATAAATTGATGAATAGAAATCACCATCTAAAAAAGCAAAGCATACTTTATCAGGCAAATCTGTAACATCCTTGAACCATGATTTAATTATTTTCGGTAAAGGTAGGTTATTATCAAGAAAATTAGCAGTAATAACGTCTTGTGTGGTTTTCAGTGTACCCGCTCTCCAGCCTGTGTTTAATTCTGATTCACCTAGCTCAGGCAATCCTTCAAAAGAATCAATACAATACAGCTGCTTGTTTGATTTTGTTTCTAATATGCATTTCATCAAATACTTTGATGATTCTCCTACATAAGATCCGAATTCCACAATATCTCCTTCAAGTGACATTGTTTCTAGACAATAAGCTACAAGACTGTATATCTGTTGTTCAGATATTATGCCTGGATCAACCTTTTTGTTGCTAAAGTTTATAATATTGTCAATCATAAGTTGGCAGAGGGTTATTGGTTATATAAGCATCGCCATTGATTTCTGGCTGTGATCTTGCTGTCGTAGTATATCTTCTTGATGCATCTGTATGTGCAACATAAGGCCCTTCACCAACATTACCATATAAATAAGTACCCCAATTGTCCCTAATATCCATCCATTTAGATTTAGAAATAATATCCCGGTATATAGGAATCATATTTTCCTCAACATCATGTTGCCCATGGCTCACATTGTTATGGACCTTATCCAGGTAGGTATTGTACCATTCTGCAAACTTACTTGTTCTATGAATACATGGATTATTTGACCACCTGCAGGTTGTAGTTAGAGAAACCTCTTGTACTCTTGTTTCCAGCTCAAATGGTGTACAATTATCATCAACATCTCTGCAAAGCTCAAAGCCTCTTGGCTGATTATCATCTTTGTTAAGGTATATGGAATTAATAAAATTATGGTTATCAAATGCTTTTATAATATTTTTAAAATCTATATTATCTTTGCTCATAAAAACCCAATCATGCTCCAAGAACATAAAATAAGGTGTCTTTACATCTTGTATTGTATTTTTAAATGTATCTATTAAACCACAGGTGACAAACTTAATATCATATGTTAAGATATCATTCCTATTATAGAAATAATGTATTAGTTGATGTATTGGGTTGTCTTTATGAGGGTTATGGTCGTAATATATCAAAAACTTGCACTTTTTAATTGCATCTGGTAAGCTATGCAGCAGATATCTCAGGTAATACAGATAATTATCTACAAAATGCCCTGCAATAACAATGGTAAGCTTGCGCTCTAGATCATAATTTTCTAAATAATTTTCTGTAATATTATATACAAGAAATTTATGGTAACTACCATCAATCATGTGATCATAATTCACAGGACCTGCTGGCTGAAGGGTTGATACAAACCCCTTTGCATGGTGAATGGTGATTGGCGATGCGCAGAATACTTTAAACCCGCGAAAATTCAATAAAGGTAATATATCATCTATAGCGAGATAATCGCGATAATAATTAAAATTATTAAGAATAAAATTATATGCTTTACGCTTAATTAAGTAAGCCCAAGCACCGGTACTTTTATGCACCTTGCTAATATTTTTCGTGTAAGGAATTAGATGTGTTTTTGGTGTACATCCAAACAAAAATACATCCCAATCAAGTGTATCAAGTTCATTTTTTAATAGAGCTACATGCTCTAAGAAAGGAGTTGTAACACCATTGTATTGAGTAATATCATGCTTAATATCAAAATCATCTTCTGCAACAAATATGATTTCATAATTATTTTGTTTAGCAAGCTCAAATACTGCCCGCTGGCTTTTTGTTGCAGAACTTTGTCTCAATTCATCTGTAAGTGCTTCAAATCGCTGCAATCCATGTATTTGGTATGCCTCAATTTGCTTTTCCACATTTTGCTTGCGATCAGTACTGTTTTCAAGATTTATGTAAAATCCTGCATCAGCTAATTCTATATTACCAAAAGCAAACTTCATGTACAAATATATTTACTAGTACCTATCTTCTTGGCAATGTGCAGGATATATTGGTAGGGAAATGAATTTTAGTGTGAAGCCTGCTGAAGGTATTGCAAAAGATAAATTCCCGTGCTTGTTATTACCATATCCAAATCCAAATTCTCTTTTGTATCCAAAAATAGCAAAAAAATTCCACTTCTCATACATTTTCATTAAATCTTCAGGCGTAGCTCCCATGAAGAACTGCACAGGGCCATCTAGTGTATTATATTGTTCAGGTTGGAACTGTAAGTTAAAGTGGGATATATGTTGATCATGGTAATTAAATACATCATCCGGTGTCTTGTTTGCATAAAAAAAGATAGCAGAATTAGTACCTACTACATTTGGCTCATAAACATTAATAAGTGAGTTATAGAGACTGTCTTCATCCATGTGCTGCATGACTTTAAGATCTGCGTCAATATAGAGACACCCACAATACCCTTCTTCTGCTGCTTTTCTAAGCAAAAATCTACGCATGTTCCATGGATATCTACTTGGGTACAATCCTTTCGGGTCTTCTGGGTAAAGCTCATATACACCAGATTCAGGAACATCTTTTCTCAAATCTTCAACATGAAATACTTTTACTGAAGTGTGATCTCTATATTCCTCAAAATCTTGAGGCCTATTTGTAGCAATAAAGTATACAAACCCTTTTTTATCTAATTCAAATTTAAAAAAATCATTCAGAATATTAAGTTTTATGCGCTTGGTGTAGTTTGGGTATGTAACTTCTGTTGCAAAACAAAACTTCTGCTTAACTGACATTGTGATGCCCAATTGCGCCTGTTATAGGTTCTGCCCAGCCTTTAGCTACACTATGAGGCCATACAATCCAACTGTGCGGTAATTTTTCAGAATTAAACTCTCTCCATACTTTACAGTATTTATCAGGGTCATTAAACATCCTATCAATTTCAGCTTTATCTGCATCTTTCCTGAAGATATCGTTGCCCTCTTTGTCCTTAAATGCGACACACCAAAAATCATAGTCTTTCTCTGGCACTTGTTCATATCTTATGTCAATACAATGCTTAAAAATTTGAAGAAATGACTTTTGGAACTCTTCTTCATTTTTAAATGGGTAAGGATTAGGAGCAAGATTATTATCTAATGTATATTTCTGTACTGCTCTCTTTTTAAAGCTCAATCCAGCGTATCTCTCATAGTCAGCAAGAGTTCTCTTGGTACCAAATCCAAATGGACCAAAATCAATGTTACGCTTTTCACCATCCATTTCAAATAGTTTACGGTTTCTTAAATGACACTTTTCATTCCATTTAACCCACTCTGAATTGTCATCCCAATGCTTGGTTCTGCCTTTGCGTGTATACTCATGCCATGCAATAACAACATGAGAGTGAAATAAATCGTAACCCCATGTATATGATCTCACGGCCAAACTAATTTCTTCTCCGTGGAAATAATACTCCGGATCATAAGGCACTTCTTTGCACCACTTGCCCAATGTAAAGACAAAGTGTGCAGAGAAAAATCTAGCAGGTACCGGTTCTGTTCTTTCTTTGAAATCATCTATAGAAGCTGGTAAGAAAAAAACAGCACCTTCCGGTATGAACCTATCAAAATTCATTTTCCATGGAACATGAATACGTGCACCTGGATCATTATCAGGATCAAAACTAGGAATATAACCAGTTAGAAGAGGTTTCTTGTGACCTTTGTTCTGTAGCTGCTTAATCATGTCGATACACTTCTCATCCCAGTTTTCTACAAAACGATGATGGCTATCTAGTTGTAAATAGTATTGCTCATCTTTATAAAATGTTTGAATATTGTGCCTAGCCCAGCATGTACCTTTACTTTCTTTGTAGGGAACATCAATAAAATTAAATCTTTTATCGTTTGCAAATTCTTCAAGTTTTTCTGTATCATCATGTTGCCAGCATACAGTAAATCTCAAGTTTTGTGGATGTTTAGCGTTCTTAATACAATCGCGCAGTGTAAGAAGCAATTGAGGATCGCGGTAAGAAGCAATTGAAATAAATATTTTTTGATTAGTTTTAGCAGGCATATTTTATATAATTATAGTATCAAGTCACAATAATCAATACGATGCATAGCAGTTTTTACAGCATTCTGATTTATTTCTTGAATATTGCGGCATAATTATTATAATAATATAGAATGTCTAAAATCTTAGTCACAGGAGGGTACGGGTTTATAGGTACACATTTTCTAATAAGGCTATTAGAGGAGACTGATCTTGCTATCTACAATTTTGATTGTGAATCATATGCTGCTGATAAAAATAATATCAAAGCATATTTGAAGGAAAAAAAGCAATATCGTCGACGCATAAAATTCTTTAAAAAAGACATATCAAATAAAAAGCAGCTAGATATTTTATTTACAAAAATTAAGCCCAAATATGTAGTTAACATTGCAGCAGAATCACATGTAGATAATAGTATTACTGGTCCGGTCCCTTTTGTTACATCTAATATAGTCGGTACCTTTAATTTACTAGAATGCTCAAGGAAGCACGATGTAGAAAAATTTGTTCAAGTAAGTACAGATGAAGTTTATGGGCAATTATTTGATATAAATGAAACACCTTTCAAAGAAGATAATATCTTAAAACCAAGCTCTGTATACTCTGCTTCAAAAGCTTCTGCAGACCTGCTTGCTCTATCATACTTCAATACCTTTAAGTTGAATGTATGTGTTACCCGTTGTTGCAATAATTATGGGCCTTATCAGCACAGGGAAAAGCTCTTACCTAAGACCATTTTGAATGCATTAGCTAACCTCCCAATACCTGTTTATGGTAGAGGAGAGAATATGAGAGAATGGATACATGCAGAAGATCATTGCTGTGGTATTCTTGCTGTTCTCAACAAAGGTACAGCTGGAGAAATATACAATATTGGTACAGATATTGTTTTAACTAATATTAAACTTGTTAAACATGTCATTGAATTAGTAGAAAGAAAAGAAGAACTCATTGAATTTGTAGAAGACCGCAAAGGACATGATTTTATATACACAACAAATAGCGATAAAATTAAGAATGAATTGAAATGGGAGCCAAAGATTGACTTTTTGGAGGGATTGAAACAAACCATAGAGTGGTATAGAAAACAGTTGAGTTAATTAGATTGTCCTGCATAATTATTAATAGTTCATTAACAACTGGGGGCGTAATGGTATCGATTGAACAGTGGAGTTCATGAGAGCAAGTACCGGGGCATGCCGGTTTAGCAATAGCAAAACAACATAAATGCCGATGAAACATTCGACATGGCTATGAGTCTAGAAGAAGCTGATGCAATCCTTGCATCGACTGGCTTTGTTGATTCAGAAGCCACACTCGAGCTAGTTTAACTGCTCGATCGTTCTACTATAGATTGAAGCTTGTAAAGTAGAGCGTGTTACTAGCTTTCGTATAGTCTGGGTTATAACAGTTAATAGATTATATGTACAAAATTGTTATCAGTAAGGGCTTTTTGCTTAGTTTAATCCTTATGAAAATTCAACTAAAATAAACTTGTAGTTCTTGTGAGTGAAATTATTCAAGACGAGAGTTCAATTCTCTCCGCCTCCAGGTCTTTAAGATATTAAGAAAGAATAATCCTCACATATCCACTTGCACCATCACCGCCCTTGCCAGTAGAGTTACCAGTACCATTTGTTGCTGCTCCACCACCTCCTCCAGCACCACCAGGAAATGCACCATTTCCTCCAGCGCCACCATTGCCATTAGTAAATGTGCACGATCCTCCACCAGCACCCCCTGAACCACCCCAGATGGG
>Ga0136644_10003238_pt1 | contig 12199 bp, 11 predicted proteins | sample C_130820_EF_Meta_FD_94780 | JGI IMG/M metagenome (GOLD analysis project Ga0136644, IMG submission 94780) | Freshwater microbial communities from Lake Croche, Canada to study carbon cycling - C_130820_EF_MetaG (v2) (version 2) | ecosystem: Environmental > Aquatic > Freshwater > Lake | place... | reverse complement strand
TTATAATGCGATAAATAATAAAGAAAGACCAAATTATTTATCAAGAAGCAATAACTCATCAGGGTTTTTAGAAGAATTCCCAAAATCAAAATTTACACGCCTTGAAATAGGCAAACCTTGAAGTTTCCTTTCATTTTACATAGAAAGGTGCGGTTTTAAATCTTCAAGGGTGTAAAATATATTTTTAAAAATACAATATAAAAATATATTATATAAAAATATCATGACTAAACAAATTAATAATAAAAATTATTACGTTGAAAGTGAAGAGTTCAATATTATACCCAATGATAAGTATCCACAGTTAGTTATATTAGAAAATTTGAATATATTTGAAAGAATTATTTCATTATTGATTGAACTATCTAATATAGGAGTTACAAAATCAATATTTTTTAACATTACTCATGGAGGATTCATCCCTCTTGAATGTTCAGAAAAATTAAATAAAGTATTCATATTAAATACTAACGAAAAACATATTTCAAATATAAAAAAAAATGTAGAATTACATAATGCAAATAATATCAGTTATCTATTAGAGAATAATAATGACAACTATATTGTTTTTTCTGAAAATTCGAAAGATATAGATATGAATATTTTTAATAACTACGAATCTATTTTATTAACTACAAAAGATAACAGAATTATTGAAAAAAATATTTATAAACATATTTATGAGTTAACAAATACTAATTTATGTTTATATATACCAGATTGTCATTTCAATAATTTTTTAAAAGAATTTCATTATTTTATAAATAATGACAACAAGCTTTCATATGATAATTTAATAAATTTATGTATAATGGTTAAAAATGGTGGAGAGTCACTAGAAAAAATGCTGATAGAAAATTTAAATATTATAGATAGATGGACTATTTTAGATACAGGTAGTACAGATAACACTGTCGATAATATAAATAAAATTTTAGTTGGGAAAAAAAAAGGAAACTTATATCAAGAATCATTTATTAATTTTCGAGAAAGTCGAAATAGATGTCTTGATTTAGCAAAGGAAACTTGTAAATTCAATTTAATGTTAGATGATACATATATAATAAAAGGAGACTTGAGAAATTTTTTGAATGAAGTAAGAGGAGATCAATTTTCTAATTCATTTAGTCTACGCTTAGTAGATGATACTTTAGAATGTATTACAAACAGAATAACTAAAAGTAAAGATAAATTAAGATATATTTATACTATGCATGAAGTAGTTCAAACTGAAAACAATGTGAATGCATGTATTCCAAAAGATGTATCTTATATATTTGAAGAAAAAGACGAATATATGAAAAAAAGGACACATGATAGATTAAAATATGACTTAGAATGTCTTTATGAAATGATAAAAGATCCTGACCATGATTCGAGACATTTATTTTATTTAGGTCAAACGTATTACTTATTAGAAGACTATGAAAAATCGGCCGAATTTTTCCACAAAAGAGCATTTTGCAAAAATGATGGTTTTTTAGAAGAAAAATATGATGCATTATTTCAATATGGATTTATTTGTAATTTTAAATTGAACAAGTCTTGGGAAGAATGTGAAAAAATTTACAATTTATATAATGAAAAACAACCAAGTAGACCAGAAGGCTTTTTTTATATTGGGTATCATTACTACATATCTAATGAAAAAAGTATTGCTTTTAATTACTTCAAAAAAGCTTTTGAAATAGGATTTCCATATAACCAGCAATATAGTTTAAGACCTAATATTTCTTTTGGTCATGTACCTTATTTTTTATGTGAGTTATGCTATATATTTCAAGACTACAGACTTGGGTATAATGCATGTTTACTATATTTACAAAAAAATAAAGAAAATGATATGTATTATAAAGACATAGTAGATTGGTACAAAATTTATGAAATGTTAAATAAGATGCCACCTTTATTACAAAACCCTGTTATCTCAGAAAAAGAAATCTTATGTTTTGTAGCAGATGGAGGATTTACAAAATGGTCTGGAAAAAGTATATATAAAAGTGGTGTTGGTGGTTCCGAAACATGGATAATTGAAATGGCTAAAAGTATAACAAAAAATTCTAACTATGAAGTTATTGTTTTTTGTGACTGTGAAGAGAATGAATTATGTGACAGTGTAAAATACTATAAGTTAAATGAATACTTCAATTTCATATCAAAGTTTAAAATAAAACACTGTATTATTAGTCGCTTTTCAGAATATATTCCTGTCACAATAAATAGTTTTGTTGAAAATATTCATGTTGTATTGCATGATATTAAACTATCTGGAAATATCATACCTATTCACAATAAAATTAAAAATATATTTTGTTTAACAGAATGGCATAAAATTACATTTTTACAATCTTTTCCACAATTTACAAATATTACAAATATAATTCACCATGGTATAAATTTTGATCAATTTTTAAATAATGAAGTTAAAAAAGAAGAATTTTCTTTTATTTATTCATCATTTCCAAATAGAGGGTTACTAACTGTTTTAAAAATGTGGCCAAAAATACAACATAAATATCCAAAGGCAACCCTAAATCTTTTTGTAGATATTCATAATGATTGGGCAAATAAAAATTACCCAGAAGAGATGTTAGAAATTATAAATACATTAGAAGTATACAAAGTTATATATAGTTCTATTAAAATTCATGGTTGGGTAAGTAAAGACGTACTATCATACTATTGGAAAAAAAGTCATATTTGGTTTTATCCATGTAAGTTTTTAGAAACATTTTGTCTTACTGCATTAGAAGCAGCTATTTCGAAAACATTGGTAATAACAAATGATTTAGCGGGACTACAAGAAACAGTTGGAGATAGAGGAATAATCATTACCGGTGATTCTACTACAGAAGAATGGCAAAAAGAAGCGTTCAATAAAATTTCTGAATGTTTAGATAATCCTATAGTCGCAAATAAACAAGTACAAAAAAACTATGAATGGGCTTTAGAACATTCTTGGGAAAATATAGGAAAACTTTTTTTAAAAAATTTAGAAAGTTTCAAACAACAGTAATAATGCTAAACTGGTGTTTGAAATGTGTAAAAGTTTTAAAATATTAATTTGGAACTGGAAAAGGCCTCTGTCCTTTTTCAACTGTTAATGGCAAAGGCATTAATGTTGGTGTTTTTTCAAAAAAATTAGCACTTTCTAAAGTTTTAAGTTGTGGTCGTAAAGGCTCTTGAGGTTTTACTAAGTTTGTAGAGTTTATTCCAAATAAAAATGACTCAATTTCAACTGCGTTATTAGACAGTTGATTCCAAGGTATTTGAGCAGGATTCACTCCATTACCAGGTAACTTAGTGTTGTAAGCAGTACCATATTGAGAATTTGGATATAATGTGTAATTTTCCATTTGTTGATATTCTCTTTGTTCTAAATTGTAGTTACCAGTAGTATTCAAATTTCTAGTAGAAGCCATTTATATATAATATTCTTTTAAAAAAGTATATTATATTTATTTTATTAAGTTATGTAATAGTTCTATATTTTCTTCCATGAACTTACCCTTTTCAAAAAAGTCACACAAACATCTGTGTGTTGCAAAAAAATAGTCGTATGAAAATAGAATTATAAAAGCGGTTTCATCATTTTTACAAAAATGTTTAACTTTCATTTTTTTTATAACATTCGTAAACTCTTCTTTAACAATATTATATATGTCAAAAATATGACTTGAACTGTTCAATTCATTAATATCAGTTAATCCAATAACATATAACAACTCTGACTTGTAAATTAAGTCAGACATATCTTCAAATTCAGAAACATCTTTCAAGTCAAAATTTTCTTTATGGTATGGCCTCAATAAAGGATCGTAATAACTATATGTACAAATAAATTTTGTATTATACATATAGAATTTTAATTAGATACTTTTAAATGAAATTTCAAGAATATGATTTGTTATCTCTAGATAAGTCTCTTGAAGGAACACCTCCACGAATCCAACCTTGAGAAGCAAATCCTTCAACACAATAAGCCGGATTGGTGACACGATCTTTAACACTATCTATTAATGGTGTATTTGAATACTTAATATAACTTTTTTCTGTCAATTTATTTACACTACGTCTATTAGTCAATAGTTCTCCTTGCTGAATTTGTGCTTCTAAAATAGGATCAACCGATCCTCGTCCTAAATAAGGAACAGTTGCAAATGGTCTTTGAAATAAGTCTATTTTACATTTTGGGTGAGTTTGAATTCCTCCTAATAATAATTTTGAACTATCATCTACAACACATCCTCCGGAACCAACACTACTCGGACCATTATAAAAAACACATGGTTGAGATGTTGCAAGTTCAATTGGTTTTTTCATAGTACAGTCATTTGCAAAAAAATTTTGTAATGAGTAGTTGCAAGCACCAATATTTTGAAGTGTATTTTGATCCTGAAAACAACTATCATTTCCAATTCTACTCATATTATCAAAAGTATAGTTCGTGACAAATGACATATTTATATATATAATACATTATTTTTTACTAAAGAAAAGTATTATATTAATTAATTTAATGAATTTATTAATTTAATGAAATATATTCGTTTAATAAAATAATGAAATTAATTATTAATACAAAGTATATCTTGGATTATCTTGAATAAGAGCAAATGCATTTCCGTCACGTGCAGAAGGCATATTACCATATAAAAAATTTGCAAAAGCACCTTGGTCATTACATACTTTTGTATTTGGATTAGAGTAGTATGTCCACTGAGATTGATCAAATTCAAATTGTTCTCCTAAATCTCCAAATAGTTGTTTATCTGTATTTTTTATTCCTGGATTCAATTCTTGAACCATTTTTTTAGTAGCAACATTTATATCTTCATATACTTCTGTATTGAATGACGGTGGTGCAGGTTTTCTATTTGGATTATCAGTAATTTCAGTCAATAATACATTTCCCAATGGATTATTTGCGTTTGTTGGTTGAAACTCTGTTCTTAAAAAAGTTTGTAATGTATCTGGATTAATAATTGTTTGTGGTGTAGATTGATCAACACTATTATTACTAAAACTTTCTTTCACTTTTAATGTTTCTTTTGTTATTTTTTGACTTTGTGTTACATAAAGAATAAAAATAGACGTTAATGTTAATGTTCCAATAATTAAAATATTTCTTGACATAGTAATAAGAAATCCTAAAATAGTAAATAAAATAACAAGTCTACTAATAGCATTCAATTTTTCTTCATGTGTCATTTTTGGAGATGGCCATACTTGATATATATATTCTTTATTTAATAAAATAGATGGATCATTTGACCAAAATATAGATGTCATTATATATATATGATTACTTAATTTTATTAAAGTTTATTTCTTTATTTTTTACCTTTTTTCTTTTTTTTTGAAGAACTATCTACATTATTTTTTTCTAGTCTTGGTGTTTTTTCTCCTTTTTCACTTGTGTTAAACATAGATACTAGTTCTTCATCAGATAAGGGTTTTGTATTTTGATATTGTTGTTGTGAAACAACTTGACTCATTAACTTAGCTTGTTTATTCATTTCCATTTTTTTTCTCATTCTTTCTTTCATTTCGGCATTTTGCATATTTTTTTTTAACTGTTGTTCCATTGCATTCACATCTACTTTTGCGTTTTTTCCTCCAATGGGTCCTAACCCGCCCATCTTTCCTAATAAGTCTTGAATATTACCCATACCAGGCATATTTTTCATTTTATTTAATATATCACTAGCTTCTGACATTAATTCACTTTCTTTAATGTCACCTGCTTTCATTTTTGAATCAAGCTTATCTCCAACATTTTTGACCATGCTCATTAACTTACCTGGATTTGTGAATAATTTTTGAAGTATATCTTTTGCATCTGTAACATTTTCCATATCAATGTTTAACGTTGAAGCTGTCTCTTCTGCAATTTCTCGCGCTAAATCACCCAACTTACCACCTAACATACCACTAATATGACTATGTATATCATCAGCAGAAGGCATATTTTTTTCTGGTTGTTCAGATTCAGTTGATTCTTGTGATGAATTATCTTGTGTCATATTTTCAAAAATTTGTTGCATGTTTTCGAGTGTCTCTTCTAACTTTCCTTTGAATTCATCTTCATTTAGTGAGTCGAATAACTTAGAATTGTCACCAAAAGCCTCTTTATTTTGTACAGTTCCAATAATAGAAATTAAAATCATTTGCAAGTATTTCCAGATTGTTTCTCTAGTTTTTTCACTAATTTCACATTGCCATAAGTATTTGAAACTAATTCCAGGTAAAAATTCAGTATTTACAACTGAGTCGCTTTCAAATATTTCTGTTTTTTGATATAAAATATCAAAAAAACGCTCTGGAAATATTTTTACACAATGTTCAAAGATGAAGTGTATTTTTTGTTTTTCTAATTGATATCTTAATTCTGTGTCATCTGTTTCTTTAACTTTCCACCACTTATCAATAATAGCTTGATACTCTGGAAAAGTTGTAATAATATCAGCAACAAAATCTTTTATAATTTTGTTAAACTCTTCAGGAATAACTATTTCGGCTGCCATACTTTTATATGTTTGATATAAATTTATTTATTTAAATCAAACTAAAATAAAATTATTAATTTACATATTATGGTACATTGTTGATAACTTCTTTAAATTTTGAATATATTTCATTGTCTTTTTTTGATTTTCTTCAGTCATTAGTCTCACGGGACTTCTTAATCTATTAATAGCATCCATAATTTTATCAGAATTTTCTGCATTTGTTAAATCATCTGCGTAGTCTTTATTAATAAAAAAACTGATGTCACCATTATCTATAATATCTGTATACTTTTCAACAACATATGCATGCCATATTTTAATAATCATTTTAGGGTTTGCCTTTCTAATTAGAAGAAAAGAATTTTTTGCAGTTAATATGTCAGTATCTTCTGGGAAAACACTAATTATATCATTTACAAACTCTATAAAATGATCATTAAATGCGGTAAGTATTGTTGAAGTCTGTGAACTCATTGTAAATTATATAATGTTTATTTTAAATATATTTTTAAGTTATAATTTATTTTTTAATATTTATGTTTGATATTTCTTGTTCTCTCATTTGTTGAAGTTTTTCAATTGTCATTTCTGAATTACCACTCCCTTTCTTATAATCAAAATCTTCTGTTGGTGTACTAATTGTATCTGAGTGATTTAATGGAACATAGTTGTGCATTTGTCTTAATCCTCCTGACCCTTTTGTGTTTAATTCTTCAAAACCCATATCTAAAAAACTATAATTATCACTAACTATTCCTGACCCTCCCCCCCCTCCAAAAGAAAATGCCATTGGTTCCATATTATTACTTGTTACTTGTCTAGTAACTATTTCCTGTTTTGGTTTAATATAATCATATATACTATCTCCATAGAGAACTTGATAATTATTATTTAACAGTAATAAAGCAGGAACTTTACTTACATTTTCAGGCATAACTATTTTTTGCCCATTTTCTAAAACAATAAATATTTTTCCATTCTCCCCTTTTACCCTTTTGTCAATACAAATAAAATGCATATCTTTACTTATTTGTTGACTTTTTGAAAGTATTTGCAACAGTTTTTTTGAATGTTCACAAAAATTACTATAGTAGAGTATTGAACTCATTATTCTATATTTAGCTTATTGAAATATTATTTTAACTCATTTTTAAAAAAATTGATTAAATATATTAAATAGTATATATTTAATATAGGTATAGATAAATGAATCCACATATTGAAGGTAAAATTCTTGAAAATGGTGATATTTTAAATTTTACACTAGCAGGTGTAAATGTCAGCTTTGCGAACGGTCTAAGGCGAACAATTTTATCAGATATTCATACAGTTGTTTTTAGAACGAGTCCTTATGAAAAAAATAAAGCAAACATTATTACAAATACTACTAGACTTAATAATGAAATTATAAAACAACGTCTTAGTTGTATTCCTATTCATATTAATGATCTAAAAATGCCATTAGAAAATTATATTATGGAAGTAAATGTTGAGAACTTAACAGATTCTATTATCTTTGTAACAACAGAAGACTTCAAAGTTAAAAATATATTGACCGGGGAATACTTAACTGAACAAGATACTAGAAATATATTTCCACAAAATAATACTACTGGTTATTTTATCGATTTTGCTAGACTAAGACCTAAAATTTCAGATGATATTCCTGGAGAAAAACTACACTTAGAATGTGAATTTTCTATAGAAACCGCAAAAGTAGATGGTATGTTTAATGTAGTTTCTACTTGTAGTTACGGATTTACTGTAGATGATGTTCATAGTGAAGAAATTCTAAGAAAAAAAGCACAAGAATGGAAAAATAATGGACTCACAAAAGAAGAAATAGAATTTGAGTCAAAAAATTGGCGTTTGTTGGATGGGCAACGTATTGTGAAACCAGATAGTTATGACTTTATTATTCAAACTCTTGGTGTTTTTACAAATCAAGAAATTATCATTAAGGCTTGCGATATTCTTATTGAAAAACTTGAACATCTTAGAAATATTATAGATACCGATGATATCCAATTAAACCCTTCTGATAATACTATGCAAAATTGTTTCGACATTATCTTAGAAAATGAAGACTATACAATTGGAAAAGTTATTGAATATTGTTTGTATTCAAAATTTTATGAAGGAATAAAAACTCTATCTTTTTGTGGATTCAAAAAAATGCATCCACATGATACAGATAGTATCATACGAGTTGCATATAAAGAAGAAATTGAAAAACCTATTATTAAACAAAATTTAAAAGAGTGTATTGCAGATTCTATTAATGTATATAAAAAAATTCAAAAAATATTTTAAATTTATCTTAGTTTATTCCTTTGAAATTAATATATATTTATCTTTATTGTTGTCGTTGTAACTATTTTTATATATAGTATTTAATTGTAAAATAACTCCTGTCGAAGAAACTGACAAATTTATAAAAGAAATATAATTTTTTATTATTGAAAAAAATTTTCTATAAAACATAAATACACAACTAAATTAACTCATAGTAATAAGTTTAAATTCATTTTTTATTCTATATAATTATTGAACTGTATAATATTATTAATACAAAATGTACTTATACAATGTAGATTTAAGTATAGTTTCAACTAAAAATTAATATGGTGAATCTAAATCACTTTTAATGAAGTCTATACTTCTTTTTCTCAAACATGCGTTTAAAGAATACATTAATAAAGAAGGGTGTAAATTATTAACATAATTTATAACAACTGTATTTGTAACAAAGTCATTCTTAGGTTTGAGTTCACTCATGTATATTTTGTGTATGTTAAACATATGTGTTCTAAATTGATCTGCATATTCTTTTAATGGTTTTTCTTTCTTAATATAACAGTTAATATAATTTTGATGTAAAACTTTTGTAAAGTTGTGAACATTATCTCTAAAAAATGAGAACATTTTCTTATTTTCTGGATAAAATTTTAAAAACTCGCCAACTTTTCCTTCCTTGCGAAGTGATAAATATTGATATTGAATCTTGGGTTGATTACCTCGAAGTTGTCTTACATATTCATAAACCGGGTTCCTGAGTTTAGTTCTAATACAAGTATCTTTATTTCTTATAACAACCCCCAAAATATCATAACTAGTGTTCATACTAGCATAACTATTTTTTAAATCTTCATATGTATTCCAGTTGTAAGTTTCAGGAAATTTTATATTTGTTGTATTCCAATATCCATACTTTTTTACAATGTCCAGGTCAGTTGGAAAAATATTTACAGTACCGTTTTCTGTGTTTACAATTTCATATACACTTACTAAATATAGTTGAGCTTTTTTAAATGGAACTACAATACGATTATCTGGATGCTGTAAAACAAAACTATAACAAAATCTTGGGTTCAAAACATTTATATCTAAATTATTTTCTTTTACTGCTTCTAAAAACATAGTACGAAAAGTTTTCGTTTCTTTACTAGACTTATAAAAACTGACATCACCACCAACAGTATTTCTTGTAGCAAATTCCCAACTACCACTTAATCCTGAATTTTCATCCCAAAAAACATTTATCATGGTTCCTTCCACAAATTGCTCAGCAACAATAGATTCCGTTTTTTCGGGATTCATTTTAATAAAAGTATCATATGGTATGGATTTAGGGGGAGCAAAACTTAATACTTTTTTATTCTTATCAACTACAACAGAACGCAGTAACCCAACCAGCGATATTAAATCAACTGATAGTACGTTTTTATCGTAACGTATTATATTATAAACTTCATTATTTTTACTAGTATATTCAATCTTATTCAATTTTGAACTATTTTTTTTTTTTTCTGTAACATCATCCTCTTTTTGTTTTTCATTTAGTATATCATTAAATCCAGGAACGTCATTCAGTTTAAAAAATGCCTGCATTTATCTTATTTTATATTATCAAAAATGTCTTTAAACTAATATTATTGTGTTTTTCATTTCGGTTTGTATAATGATAAAAAATTTCTATTATAAATATAGGAACAATGTCATCACCAATTCATTCGCAAAGTCTAGAAGAAGAAGATGAATTAGAAAATAATGAATCACAAAAAATTTCGCTTCAATTATCAGATGTAATACGTTTTGGCGCACCTTTAAATAAAATGTTAGACGAAAGAACATTTATTATTGATTACATTGACCAAAATCTCATTAAGTTAATCAATGTTGATGACGCAATCCCTATTACATTAAAAATAAAAGAAGATGGCACACTTGGTGACGGTTCAATCGAGTCAATCATTTTAATTTATCGCAATGATAATGATGGTTATGCTAGACAAAATAATCTTTTACCAGAAAAATGGGTAAATATTCATTTTGGCGGAGATGTTCCTGTTATTATTACAGGTCAAATTACAAATTTAGAAGAAGATATGATTGAAGTAACAACATATCCAGATAATGACACTATATACATTAACTTTGCGTACAAAGGAATACCATTAGACTTACCAATAGAAAATATTGAAATTAGAGAGAAACCTGATACTACTAAACCTTATACTACTTTAGACAAAGAACTAGAAGGTCAAGAACAAGGAGAAGAACAAGAACAAAGTAACAGTTACATAGAAAATAATAATGATATTGAACCAGACTTTTTAGATGACTTAGAATTTGACTTAGAGTCTAGAGGTTATAAACAGTTAGAAGCTGCTCCTATAAAAAATACAATTCGAGAATTTATTATTCGTGCAGATGAAATAAAAATCGGTAAGGAGTTAGAAGCAATTACTCAAATGGTTGAAGTTGAAGAAATGCAACAAAGATATAATATTAACTCTCAAACTGATGACTTATTAAATGAAATGTTATCAAATATTCCAAATAGTCAAAGAACAAATGCAGTTTTGAATAATATTCATACTATGATTGAACGTTTTAAACAACTTCGTATTGATTTTTCTGAATTAGATGAGTATGGAAACGTAACAAGTGCAATAGTAAAAACTGTTGATTGGAAACCTTTAGTTAAAAATTTAATGTCTTTTAAAACACTGCTTTATTGGATAGTACCAGTTGTCAAAAATATCAAAAAAGTATATGATGTATCTAACACGAATGATGATGATGAAAATTCAGATATAATAAAACTAGAAGTAATCGACAACATTGAACAAATGAAAAATATTACTGACAGATATAGAACAAACGACTTTTCAACAGAACAAAACAAATATGTAAATCTTATTTCTGAACTAAATCCATACTTAACACCATTTACAGAAACAAACCCAGAATCTAACTTTGACATAATTAATGATGTTTCTATATTAAATGATGTAAATGCGATTATTGATAACCTTGGAGACTTCTATTCTTCGATCATTGAAAATGCAAACATTAAAAGTAAAAAATTTGTAATCCAACGATATAACTTAGGTGTTAATAGACTAGACGCAACTCAAATAACAGGTTCAAAAATGATAACACATCGTGTAAATATAACACAACCAGATATACTAGAGTTGAAGTCAATAATAACATTACCAGAACCAATTATAAGATTCTCTCACGTAAACTTACCCGCTACAAATATTTTAGAAAAGTCAAATCTTAATAATACTTTTATTAACTATTGGGAACTATTATCAAATAATACTTTTATTGATAAAATAATTATTGATAACTTAGAAAGTGATTATGATTTTGATGAGAAAAACTTTGTAAGT
>Ga0136644_10003237_pt1 | contig 12200 bp, 11 predicted proteins | sample C_130820_EF_Meta_FD_94780 | JGI IMG/M metagenome (GOLD analysis project Ga0136644, IMG submission 94780) | Freshwater microbial communities from Lake Croche, Canada to study carbon cycling - C_130820_EF_MetaG (v2) (version 2) | ecosystem: Environmental > Aquatic > Freshwater > Lake | place... | reverse complement strand
TCTTAAACATCTTATCTATTGGGTCTCCTTCAAACCCTAGGTTTCTCAGGCGCTTGACTTCGTCGTTGATGATGGGTTGAATATCTTCATTGGTTGACCATTTTATCCAAGCTTCCTTAAAGTCTTTGCGATGGTCATGTTGATGAACTTTGGCAAAGATGGAGAGTTGTTCTGTAAATTCATTTGTAAATATGTAACGATATGTCTTTACTGTTAGGTTTGTTTGTTCCATGTTGAAAATGAAAAGCTTTGTGTTTGTCATTTTAATTTTTTGGTTAAAGTTTTCAATTTTTTTTAAGGAAACCTTAAAGCTTCGCGGGTCGGTTTCCTTATGAACCTTCCTTTTACTAAGGTTCCTAATTATTTTCTCTTGTTTTTTGATGATTATTTATATGGTTTTATCAGAACTTTCTATCAATAATAATAGGCTCTTGGCTTCGGTCTGCTTCAAATTCTTGAATAAGGTATTTATAAATATCTAAATATGTTGTATTGTCTGGATACTGCCGACAGGTATAAATATCTACTGCTGCATAATTATTCTCTGGATAGGTATGAATAGAAATATGTGATTCAGCTAGCAAATATACTGCTGTAAAACCTTGGGGTGTGAATATGTGTTGGGATGTTTGCAGGATTGTGTAATTATAGGTTTCACATATTTCGTCTAGAAGGTTTCTGAGTTTCTTGGGGCTGTTCAATAGATCCTGGTTTTTAATGTTTTTTATATCGCAAATCATATGTTTTCCTGAGGACATTGGTGTTTTTCTATATACATATTTTTTTATATATTAATAACACGCGTTAATATATAATGGAAAGTCCTTTCGCTAAACATGGGCAAGGTTCTGGCTCTACTTTTGTTCTCTATTTAGAGCCCATATTGAATCCATATTTTCAAACGTATCAAAATGTAATAACATTGGATAGAATGCCTACTGGACCTTTGGCAGATATGGTGAGTTTGGTGGATTTACCTAAGCTGTCGCCTTTTCAAGGAGCTGGTGTATTTTCTACTCCTAGTTTTGGTCGGGGTTTGGGTGGTTCTTGTGTCCATGTTCTATTGAGATATCGTAAAAGCTCTGGACTATTTAGTTGGAAGAATTCGGATATCTTTATGGGTGATGATGATATACCATCTGTTTTGGGTTATTTGAAGGCAAATGGATACATTATTGATACGGATTTGACAAAGATGATGTTTAAAAGTCGTGTGGAAGTTGGGGGTGTTAGTGAAAAGCGCTTTTCTGGAGATAGGAAGGTGATTTGTTTTGTGAATTTCTTTTAAATTACAAATTTATTTATCATTGTATAATTCAATTATACATGGGGGTAATTTTACACCAGCACAATAAATCCATTTTACACAAACGAACATGTAAGTTAGCGCACTACGTTCATTCGGTTTGTTTATTAATGGGTTCAAGGTTTCTACTGGATTATTGTTGGCATTTTCATTTTAGTATTTAATATAGCTTTTAATATATATTATATTATGTCTACTTATTACACCATAGCTGGTGGAACAACAGATATAACTTCTTATTACATTAGTACACCAAAACAAATCGGTCCTTTAACAAATTATAAAGAAAATGCTATTGATATAAGTGGTGGATTTTTATTATATATGTTTGGTACTCGGAAAGCATGTGGATATCAACTTGGTCAAACCGATCTCTGATATTACTATCAATATGATTCAGTAAGTTTTGCAAGCGATTTAGGGGCATATACTTTAAGTACGTGGGGTCCCTTAAGTGCAACCTATTTTTCAAATGCCAGATTTATATGGGTAGTTTCTACTGCTGCTACAACTGCACCTGGAAGTAGCGATGGTTATTATTATTGGTTTTATTATACTTTTTATTATTCAAGTAATGCTAATACTGGTACTATTTATGGGGCTTGTGATGATATAGGAACACTTTTTTTTAATGGCACAAATTTAGGTCTTATTAGTGGTGGGTATGGAAATGGTAAAGCTGGTACAAATTATAATATAAATATTTTGCAAGGGTTAAATTATATAAGAGTTGCTGCCTATAATGATGGTTATGGTAAAATTCCAACTATTTCATCTAATACAACTGATACTTTAACTAAAAATGGTAATACTTGGACAATAACTTCAAGTTGCATTTTAACATTTGATATTGCCACAACTTTAAATGTAACTATAGTTGGCGGTGGTGGTGGCGGTGGATATGGTGGTGCAGGTTATGAAGGTGCTGGTGGCGGAGGTGGTGGTGGTGTCGGAATCGGGACCTACACATTTTCAGCGGGTGATTATACATTTACTATAGGTTCAGGTGGTGCTGGTTCTACCCAAGAATTGAAAGGTTTTAATGGTAATGATAGTGTTATTATTCGTGATGGTAAGGATATTATGAGAGCATATGGGGGCGGTGGAGGTGGTTCTGGGTTACAAGCTAGCACAGCTAATGATACTGGTGCAAATGGCGGTAGTGGTGGTGGCAGTTGTAATTATAATGGTGGTGGAGGTAGTCAAAGTAGTGCTACTGGGGGGACTGGAATACTAAATTACTATGGTGGTAGAGGTGGGACAGGTAGTAATGGTGGTGGTGGTGGTGGTGGTGCAGGAGCTGATGGTGGTAATGGTGGTACCAACGGAGGTGGTGGTGGTGCTGGTAAAAATGGTTATGGTGGAGGGGGCGGTGGTGGTGCATATCGTAGTGGAAGTTCAGGTGGTACTGGCGCTGGCGGTGGTGGTAATGGTGGTGGACCAGCTGGTGCTGGCACCAGTGGTTCCGTAAACACAGGTGGCGGTGGCGGTGGCGGTGGTGGTGGAAATAGTAGTGCTGGTACTGGTGGTACAGGTGGTCGTGGTGTAATAGTACTAAGTTATAATTATAATCCAGAAGCTTTAATTATTTCAGGTTTTGATTCAGCCAATAATAATATTATTAATACAAATGGAAACTGGGCATGGAGTCAAACAACGTCATCCTATAGTACAAAAACTAACTATACAACATCAGATGGTGCATCACCTTTTAATACTGTTGCGTCTTAATTTACATCTATGGATTTGTCATAAAAAATATCACAGCATTGCATAATCAGCATCAGCATCACCTCGCTCACTGCCCATTTCATGGCATAGAATCGCGTTTTACTTTGCAAAGGTGTAATATTTATTACTTATTAACCCTATTAAATACATCTATCTATTATTGTATAGATGTATTTCAAACCTCTTTTTCCTGTTATGGTTCTCTTTTATCATGCTGTCTCCTTCCAATCCCGTAACTTGTTTCGTCCTGCTTTGAATATCATGCGTATGAAGAAAACTCTTACAAACAACTATGATTCATTCCCTACTGATTCCGCTTCTGGGTCTGCTCGTAAATCTCGCCAAAAGAGTCTTGCTCCTGTCTATAAACCTAGGTCTGAAAATCAAAAACAATATGTTTCCTATTTAAACAACGCATCTGTTCCTATTGTCTTCGGTATTGGTCCTGCGGGTTGTGGTAAAACACTCTTTGCTTGTACTACTGCTATTGATGGCTTGAAGCGTGGGCTTTTTCAAAAGATTGTTTTGACTCGCCCTATTGTTCCCGTAGAGGAGGAGGAACTTGGATTCTTACCTGGAACATTAGTGAAGAAAATGGACCCCTGGACGCGGCCTCTTATGGATATTTTCTTGGAATATTTTCCTCAACATGAAATAGATTTTATGTTGGCCTCTGGCGTTATAGAAATCTCACCACTGGCATATATGCGTGGGCGAACGTTTAAACGCTGTTTTATTATTGCGGATGAAATGCAGAACTCTAGTCCTGGGCAAATGCTTATGTTGACAACTCGTATTGGTGAAAATTCTAAAATGGTTATTACAGGAGATTTGAAACAATCCGACCGTCCAGCTCAAGAAAATGGTTTATTAGATATTATGATAAAGATAAAATCTTATCGTAGGTCTAAGGGCAATGACTCTGTTGGCATAGAAATGGTGGAAATGAATAAGGGTGATATTGAACGTAGTCCTATAGTAAGTACGATCTTAGAAATATTTAATAATAAACAGGTTGAGCATTCGGATTTATCTGGATTTATTGCGGTTAGAAATATTAATAATAGTACTAGTACTAGTACTACTACCTTGGAAAAAAAACCTATTCTGGAAGAAGGAAGCAGCAGTAAAACGAATTCAATTCATAATGATGCTGCATTAATTCCTCTTTCTGACATATCTAAACGTTACAATAGTTCAGGTAATACTAATCTGACTTTTTAGATTTTGTTTTTTTTGTTTTCCTAGATTTCTTTTCGGGAGGTGGTGGTTCTAGTTCTGGTGCATATGGTTTATCTAGTACCTGCTTGCGTTTTGCTACATAAACTAATTCTCTCATCATTTTTAACGCCTTATTTTGGAAATACCTGTAGTCACTTGGACTATGTGCAACAGCTGTTTCACATGTTCCTATAAACTTATTTATCCTATCTATTGTAATATCTTTGCGAATATAACCAAAAGTTATGTAAAACCCTGGCGGTAAACACCTGTGTCTGTTGTTTTTATACAAACTATTCATCATGGGTTGATAGAATTTATTTTGAATATTCTTCAGGAGTCCTTTTAGAACAGGGACTTTGAGTTTTATAATATTCGCATCCAAATTTGGATATCTGGCTTTCAGAAGCTGGATTCGGGTTTCTGGTAAAAGGAAATCATGAATGTATCTGATGATATCCTCTGGTAACAGATTTAATTTATTCATATCTAGGGTTTTTGACCTATGGTTGCGCAGCTCTACTGCTATTATTTTTTGTGTTCTTCTATCACATCTTTCTTGAAAATCTTCATTGAGTTTATTTACATATTCCTTTGCAGTTACTATCCATTCAAACATCTGTTCATGTTCCATATCCATCTGATATCCAATATCAATATTGGGTACCAAGAGTTTTAGATTGGTCTGTAATAAAAGATGAAATGGTGGGTTTATTGTTTTATCTGTTTGCCTTGGATATCTATTGACTTGTTTTGTGATTGGAAATGTTATTAGGTTTTTATATAGTTGTTCTGCGGATGGTGGGCGCTTTTTTATGGGTAAATTTATACTTGGTGTTTGTATTGATATTGGGTCTTCGGAATTCATTGTTATGTTCTCCATGCTAGTTTATTGATATTGATACTTTTCTTGTTAACAATATCAATTTTTTAAAAGGAACCGACCCGCTCAGCTTTCACGGTTCCCTTTAGAACCCTCCCTTATTACATATATTATGAAAATAATTGTTCTGAAAAGGTAGGTTCCCTTTAAAAAAATTGATTTTGTTTCTATATAATAAAACAATTTTAATCATGTTTAAAACAATGTTGGCAATAACACCTATTGCTATTCAGTCATTTACATTGACTCCTGTACGCAGTATTATTACTTCTCAAGCATTTTCTTCGTCACTGTTAAATGGAATTAATGAGGAGTTTATTTCAGATACAGGTATTGTGAAAGATTTATTTCAATATCATCTACATATCCCTCTTGATATTCTTTGTGCTTCTGTATTTGTAATTACATTTTGGTATCAAATCTCTACCATGAATGAAAGAAAAAACTGGGAGGATATTGGTTTGTATAATGAATATCGCAGGCGTTTCAATATGGTCTTGATGTTCCTCTTTATTGTATTTGTCAGGAATATTGATAACGCCATTTGAAGGGAACCGACCCGCGAAGCTTTCACGGTTTCGTTCCTTGTCCCCTATAACCCCTCCCTTTTATTATGTTGGCGATTTATGTAGTTATTTTTGCATATTAAGGGAGGGGTTAGAGGGTCTCCAAAGGTTCCGTGAAAGCTTCGCGGGTCGGTTCCCTTCATATGTAGTCACATATATTTACTTCTATTGTTCCGTTTTGTTCTATTGTTATTTGGAAGGGCTTTCCGCAGCCATAGATAGCATTGGTTCTAATAAGATTGTCGCATTTTTCTTTTGATGAATGGGGTCCAATCTGCTTTCCTGTAGATTTGTATTGTCCATGTCGGAATATGCCACAGTTGAGTTTCTCTATAAATACATGCTCTTTGCAGTGTGGACATGTGATGACTTCATTCATTCTTGTGTTGTTTTGTCATAGTTTTGAATAAAGTATTTGAATCAATTTTTTGAATAACATAAAAATATGTGTTTATTATATTATAATGGAACCAATAAAAACAGTTATAAATAAAGGAAAATATAAATTTCAAATTACAGATAATACATTAGAAGCGAGAGGACAAATATATAGTCGTAATTTTAGGATTGGCGGTAATTATGCTGATTGTATAAATATTTCTATATCCTACAAAAATAACAATCTTGATTCTGCTTCTATTCCTCATATTATTTATGACCCTGATTGTTCTATTGATAATAAATTAGACCATGGGCAAGGTTCCATTATTATGATAAAAACACTACTTGAATATCTTCATAAACAATTACCAACTATATCAGAGATTAACTTTGAAGATAAATCAAACATAGAATGTGCTACTGAAGATGATTTGAGAAAGGGTTCGCGAACAAGAAAAAGAGGTACCCATGTATATCCGATTTCGTTATATTATTTTTCTATTGCATTTAATGGAAAGACTTGGTATGAAAAACATTTTAATGCGAGACAAAAAGACATTCATAAACATAATGCATATAGAGAAAGAATAAGTCAGTTGTTAGATTCAAAAGAGTTCAAATCAACTACAACATTCATAGAGTTTTTGCAAATGGCAATACCTGCTCAACCAATTGTTGATGAGTTAGAGTCGTATTATAATGTGTCTGATACGTTTGGTGAATTCTTTCAATCTATACCCAAACAAGAAAGATGTAGACTTGTTGGCGGTTGGATTTCTACATTCATGGAACATCATTTGAAGGATGTCTTTGATAATAAGTATTGGATTATAGAACTCCCTCTTTCTATCAAGGGTGGTAATCGCAATACAAGAAAGTATTATTGTCCGAAGGGTAGAATCAAACATTATAAATCCTACAAGAATTTCGGTGTTGGGGTTGATGATGTCTGATTGATTACCTTCTCTTTGTTCATGAAAATATTTGGAGAAACGTTTTGTGGAATACCTCAATCGGAAATTGGAGACTGGAGACTTGACCCTTTCTCTAGACGCGACCCAACCACCCGAGAGAGTCCCCTCGCTCCGAGCGTCCCCTACGTCCAAGCCTCCTACCCAAGCCTCTATGTATACACCCCTACCCCAAAACCACACTCCCCATATACGGTTATCGGGAAATGAGTGTCATACCGCGAATCCAGTAATTTATCGGCTGCATAATGCAGTCATTATTTTTGACAACTTCTACAAAAAGTTTTCAAAAATATACAAAATGAATAATATGGTAGCCCTCTGCGAGAATTGAACTCGCGACCTCCAGTTTACAAGACTGGTGCTCTACCACTAAGCTAAAAGGGCTCAATATGTAATATAGGCAATTCTTTATGTCTCTTTTTGTTTATTTGTTTCTATACCTGTTGAAAAAAATGTATTATATAGAATAGTTATCAAGTCATTTGTTTTATGAGTTTCCTTTTCTATTGATTGTTTCTCTGGTTCCTTCTCTTGTTCTTGTGCTAAAAGTTTTATCACAGGATAAGATATAAAATTTGGTTGCATAATATATATAAGAATAATGTTACTTGCAACAATCGTATTTATACATCATATGAAATATAGAAATACATACTTCTATTGAAAACTATTTACAAAAACCCGGATTTTAAAGTGGTGGATAAAATTGATTTCCCGAAATTCAGAAGTTTTGAACCTTTTATAAATTACATAGTTCTATTAAAAACTATGTAAAAAAAACGTGTTGGAAACAAAATTCCATTTATACTGCGGATACATAGTTCTATTGAAAACTATGTAAAAAATCCTGTTTTTAGAAAAAGTTCATTTCTCAAATATATTTCGCGAAATCTTTTTTTTGAATATTTTTCAAAAATAAAAAATTACATACTTCTATTAAAACTATTTAATAGAAATCCTTATTCCCACTATTTTTATTGTTATTTCTATTAAAACAAGGAAAAGAAATCGGGACGGATTTTGAAAATGGACAAAAATAAATGTCCATTTTTACTTTTATGAAAATAGTTTATGAAAAAGGGTCGCAAAATTGGTGTTTGTTACTATTATGCTGTAAATACCAAAAAAATCATTGAAAAAGTGCGCTGCACTAACTTTTAATATATTTATGAAAAGGATTTAGGAAACTTTTTATGTTAACATATATTATTAACAAATGGAAACAAAAAGTTGCCCAATTGTTGCCGATAATTATTATTGCAAATCATGTGACTATAATACCTGCAAAACTAGTAGTTATAAAAAACATTTATTGACTGCAAAACATAAGAAGTTAATGAGTGTTAATACTTTAGAACCTAAAATACCCGAAATATCGCCATCAGAGTTTATATGTGGGAAGTGCAGTAAAACCTATCTCTCTAGAGTTGGATTATGGAAACATAATAAAAAATGTTCTTCAGAATCAATAGAAAACACCGTTTCTATACCAAATGCCATAACTCCTGAATTATTAATGAACATTTTTAAACAAAATCAAGATATTCAAAACTTATTAATAGAACAAAATAAAATAAATCATATTGCTTTAATAGAACAACAAAAACAGAATATAGTACAACAAAAGGAAAACAATGAAAATCAGACCAAATTAATCAACAAAGTAATTGAACTTTCAAAAGAACCAAGAATTGTTAATAACGGTACAATGACACAAAATAACAATCAAAAATTCAATTTACAATTTTTTCTCAATGATACTTGTAAAGATGCAATATCAATACAACAATTTATTAATAATATTCAAATTTCATTAGAAGACTTAGAAAGTGTTGGAAGGAATGGTTTTGTGAAAGGTATTTCGGACATAGTTTTAAAAGAATTAAACACACTAGATGTTACAAAAAGACCTATACATTGTACTGATTTAAAACGTGAAATCATCTATTTAAAAGAAGAAGATAAGTGGAATAAAGATGATGATGAAAATACCAAATTAAAAAGCATTATCCGAACTGTTGAAAATAAAAGTTGGAATAAGGTCCCTTTTTGGTATCAAAACAATCCTAATGCTCATGTTTCTGATACACCAGAATATGCAATGTATGGAAATATTGTGCGAAATGTTTCTGGTAATGATAATGAAGTTAAATTAAGAGAAAAGATTGTCAAAGTTATTGCAAAAGAAACACACTTGGAGAAAGAAAACCATTTCATTGAAGGAGGGGGAACCGTCGGTTCCCCCTTGCCCCCTCCCCTTTGATATTAGTTCTTGTATATTTTTTTCTCAACCATTGGGTTGAGAAAAAGAGAACCATCTCTCCGAGACATTCTTCAAACAAGATAATGTAAATACAATAAATACATTATCTTGAGAAACCCAGCGAAAAAATATGCGGTTTTATAGTTATCGGGATTTGAGTAGCATATCGGTTATCTAGTATGATATCGGGATTTTAGAACTCATTTCCTGTTATTATTGCTTTTGATTAATAAAGCAGAAACAAATATAAAGAATATTCCACGCTTGATGTTATAATCAAATGAACGAGTTGAATATCGTCAGATTGATTGAAGAAAACCCCGTTACAAGGCTATCAAATAGCTACCAAGGCAAGTTGCTTAACAAAATAAAGGAAACATTTACGGACAATGAACAACAGATGTTCGTCGCAAGTTTTTATTGTTATTTAAATTGTAATCAAAAGACCGATTTTATCATTGATTTAGATAAAGTATACAATTGGATTGGATTTCAACAAAAAGTAAAGGCAAAACATTTATTAGAAAAACATTTTAAATTAGATATTGATTACAAAAAATCGCTTTCCCAACCGGGAAAGCGAACTACTAACACGAAAGGTGGTCAGAATAAAGAAATATTTATGATGACTGTTAAAACATTTAAATTGTTATGTCTTAAAGCTGATACTAAAAAAGCTGATGAAATACATAATTATTATATGAAATTAGAAGAATTGTTACAAGAACTTATTGAAGAAGAAGGTAATGAATTAAGAGAACAGTTAGAGCAAAAAGATAAACTCTTAGAAAACCATATCAATGCTGCCGAATTAGAAAAAGAATTATTAAGAGAAAAAACCATACTTGAACAATTCCCACCTAATACTCAATGTTTTTATTATGGAATAATAGACAATAAAGGTCCTAATAATGAATCTCTTATTAAATTTGGCAATTCCAACTTCTTACGTCACCGTGTTGAACAACATAAGAGAGTTTTTTATAATTTCCGTTTAGTTAACGCATTTAAAGTTGAAAATAAAATACAAATTGAAAATGCTATTAAAAAAAATAATACTATATCCGAAAAAAGAAAAACTATTACTATTAATAACACAAACCACACCGAATTAATAGATAGAGAGGCTTTCTCATTTGAACAATTTGATAAGTTAATAAAAGATATTATTATATCTGTTGAATATAGCGCCGAAAATTTTAAAAAGCTTTTGAAAGAAAATGATAAAATGAATAGAAAAATTATGGAATTAACAGAAACAATTGATAATCTTAAATCTGAAAAACCCATTATTGATAATATTGTCAATGATAATAGAATAAATCAAGAAAACAAAGACTTATTAGTTAAAATTCTATTGTTAGAAGAAGAAAATCTTAAATTGAGAAACGATAATAATAAGCTAATTAAAAAATACAAACTATGCAAAGACATTCTACCCTTAGAAAATAATATTGACACCTCAAATGTTATTGTAAGTGACGTAGATTATAATAATATTAGTAATTCTATGAAACGTATTTTTAAGAGTTCGGATGGGTTCTATCATATTGGGGATTGTAAATATAAAAAATGTTTTGGCACTCGTGAAGAAGTATGGAATGGAGATGCATATAAAACTACCGGTGAATTAACAAAATCCGCTTTTATTATTAATAAAAATGGTAAAATTATATCTAAAAAGAAGTTCATTCAGGAGAAAGAGTTCAATCGTTTTGAAACCGTGAATCTATTAAAACAAAAAAAATAATAATTATAATTATTTTATATGCATAATTGCAGCCATTTTTATATGGTTATCGGGAAATGAGTGTCATATCGGTCACCTAATAAAACCCATATCCCCTTTATGATTCCAGCTTACAGGGAGGGGTTAGAGGGTTTCCGAAGGTTCCGTAAGGGTCGGTTCCCTTCAATGGAACTCTGACAAAAAAATCTTGCCAGAATCGCCAGAAATTGACATAAAAAATTGAAAATGTTTTCCTGTACAACAGAATTGGTAAATCCCCCAACAAGTTCGCTTGTAATTCTCAAAATGTCTACTCCCGTTGTTTCGTCTGCTACCAAGTCTGCTTCGGCAGTCAAGGAAAAGAAGCCTCGTACGCCTACTCTTCCTGCCAAGTTCGGAAAGTTCATTCAGTTTGGTTATTGGTTCATGAAGCGTATCAACTCTCTTCATGAGGATATACCTGCTGTTAATGAGGACCTTTGCATGGAGCAGCTCAATATCTTCGGTGATATTGAAACTCAACAGGCTTTTGTTCAAGCATTCTTTGATGACTCCAAGGATGTTGCCAAGACTCTTCGTACTATGCTTCAGCAGAAGAAGAAGGACGAAGTCAAGGCTGCTAAGGCTGCTACCAAGGCTGCTGCTAAACAGCAGGCCAAGGATGGCTCAAAGGCAGATAAGAAGCCTCGTGCCTCTAAGGCTTCTGAAAATAAGGACAATGATGCATCAGAGCCTTCGGATAAGAAGGTTCGTGGTAGGAAGCCCAAGGCCAAGGTTCTTACTTCTGAGGATGCCTTTGTTAATGAGATGGTTCAGTTGGCCACTTCTGATACTCTGCCTCCTGTTCCTCCTCCCCAAACCAACGACTCAAAGACCAAGGAGCCCAAGGCCAAGGAGTCAAAGACCAAGGAGTCAAAGACCAAGGCCAATGAGCCCAAGGCCAAGGAGCCCAAGACCAAGGAGCCTAAGGCAAAGCTGCCCAAAACCAAGCAACCTTACAACAACGACCAAAACCTAGAACAAACCTCCGTCTCCGTCCTTAATCTCAACGACAAACAATACCTCATTGACGACCAACAAAACGTCTATGACTTCCACTCCCACCTCCCCCTCGGTAAATTCAATCCACTTAATCTCACTATCACT
>Ga0136644_10003236_pt1 | contig 12202 bp, 6 predicted proteins | sample C_130820_EF_Meta_FD_94780 | JGI IMG/M metagenome (GOLD analysis project Ga0136644, IMG submission 94780) | Freshwater microbial communities from Lake Croche, Canada to study carbon cycling - C_130820_EF_MetaG (v2) (version 2) | ecosystem: Environmental > Aquatic > Freshwater > Lake | place: Lake... | reverse complement strand
TGGGTCCGAGAGACCCATTTTTAAGAAATTTTTAGGTTTCCTAATAAAAAATAATAAATACTATAATCATACTATTTATTGGATATTTTTCTAATAATTATTTAATAATTTTATAAGAATAATCTACTATATATACGCACCCATGAGAGGTCATAAGAAGTACTATTCAACCCCATTTGTTAACCTTCTTTTTCAAAAGATATTAACCCTTTACATAAACATTTTATAATACTACTTAAAGAATCATACACCATGTGCACGATTTTAGATATTATTCAGGTAAAGGGTTAAAATTTCAAAATTTGTAAGAAATATAAGAAATTTTGGTTCTGAAAGGAATCTAAATCATATTTGATATGATTACAAAGGGTTCGAATTAGATAAACAAACATCATCTAATAACATAAATTGATTCAACGAACATAAAAAATGAAAACATATGTGATATTTCCACCAATGAGGACATCCTTCTTCAAATTTTATATTCGAGAGATAAAATAAATAATAGAATAAAACCATATTGGGATAACCCACTATAATATAATAAGGATTTTTTACAACAAAAAAGCAAGAACATGAAAATAATAAAGCGGCTGTTGCAGAAAAAAAAATATCAGCATCTCTCCGCCACGAATAACATGGATTTCTCCAATAATTTACAGAAGCCAACCATGATAAAAACAGAGGTATACTATAAAGATAGGAATGACATGAAAATCCATAATAGATTGGATATAAAAAGAAACAGGATGAAAACACCATATAACGTGCTTCTTTACATTTTGTCATTTTACTATTAAATTTTTCTATCTCTATTTCCATATTTTATAATAATTATAATTATTTATATTTCTTTATAATACTCATCTTCAGAATTTTATTTTTTAAAATATCATATTTATCTACAAACAAATTGAAATATACTTTCTGGAGTTTCTCCCAGTATGGAAGAGACTCTTCATCTAAATTATTAATACAAAATATTTTTGGTTTTTTATTTGACAATGTATCTACATGATATTTATTTAATGTATGTGTAAAATAACTTGTTATATTTGAAATACTTGAAATTCCTAGATGATATTGCATATAACTAACTAAGTGTAAGAATGATATATTATTTCGATCTTTAAAATCTGTTTTATAACTATCATATTTCCGAATTTTAATTTTAGATGTAGATTTAATATAAGGATAAAATAATTTATATGCATATTCACATGCTATTTTATTTAAATTCCATGACATATGTCTCGAATTCATATATATATTTGTTTTAAATTTATCATTGAATAACTTTTCAGATGTATCTCTCGTAACTCCTTCAGACTCTAATTTAAACCAATCTGTATCTTTCACTATAATGGGACCATGTCGCCTTGTATAAAATATTTTAAAATTATTTTCCTTTGTAAAAAAATCATTATAAAAAATATAGTTACCAAAAAATACATCGTCATTTAAATAAATAAAAAAATCACTCAGTCCTTTAATTTTCCATATATGACATTCAATTGTATAACTATTAAAAGTTGGTAAATACAATGCTGGTATGATATCTTTATGATCAATAAATGTAATTTTTTTTCTAAATTCGGGGTCTAAAAAGGTTAAAGAAAATACCTGATCATCATGAATAATATAAATGTGATTTACCCAATTAAAAAATTTTTGAACAGACAATAATGAAAAATATATTTCTCCATAAAAATTATATCTTTTTGCATTAATGTCATTTTTATATTTTTTAATTTTATGAATCCATTTTTTATCTTTTGAGTTTACATATGTATACACTATATCTAATTTATTCATTTGTAAACTAACTATCATATAATATTATTATATTTTTATTGAGATTATATCTAACAAAATAACTTATATTTTGTATATATATGATACCTTATTCTATACAACATGTTTCTCCAAGTGATGACATAAGAGATGATAATATAAATATAATATATGATTGTATTGAGTATAATAAATTAGATGAAAAGATTATAGATTATATTATAGATTTTATATATGATTTTTTTGATTATGAATCTGAATATAATATAAAAATAACATCATATGAAGATTTTTGTAATACATATTGGAAAAAAACAGAATTTAAAATTAGAGGATGGAATAATATATTCAGAGTTTATTATTTTAGAAATACATGGATGAAGTGGAATCTTGAAGAATATACAGAACAGATTTATAATGCATATATAAATAAATATATTATTTGATAATAAATTTCATAATATATTTCATAATAAATTTCATAATAATTTTATAATAAATTTCATAATAAACTCAATAAATAGTATTAGAAATGTGTATAAAATGCACATATTTAAAGATTTATGTAGTATTATATACAAGATATGAATGATCCAAAAGAACCAACAAATGATAAGATAATAGATGATTTACGAAATATAAAAAGTCATGACATTGATTTATACACATTAAATAATATAAAAACAACAGGAAAAGTTGTTGAAATATATGATGGAGATACATGCAAAATAGTACTTATTATCAACAATCAACTTATGAAAATGAACTGTCGTCTATTAGGTGTAGACACTCCAGAAATGAAACCATCACTTAAAAAGGTGGATAGAGAAGAAGAGATTATAAATGCATATCGTTGTCGTAATCGATTAATGAGTTTAGTTACAGATTTAGAATGTCCCATCGATAATAAATGGAATAAAAAAGATGTTCAAGCGAGAATGGACCAAAATCAAAAAATGATTACTGTAGAATGTTATGAATTTGACAAATATGGAAGATTATTGGTTAAATTATGGGAAGATGCAAATTCCGAAATATGTGTTAATGATTGTTTGGTAGAGGAACATTATGCAAAAAAGTATGATGGAGGGAAAAAGGATATATTTACATATTAAATTTTATATAATTGAATTTAATTTGTTAAATATACATTACATAGTCATAAAATAACCATAACATGTACAATAACATATACAATACCATATACATAATATGTACATAATATATATATATATATATTAAAGAATAAGGGTGAATATTCGAGTAAATATCCACATATATGATTCTATATGTAGATATGATTATATTTTACTTAATATTTACTTAATATTTACCTAATATTTACATTTGAATCATTATGGAGACTAATATCGGATAATATCAATAGTACGACCGGATTTAATATCAACATAATTTGGATCAGTAATATTGACAACCTCTGCAAATATAGTTGTTTTATTAGTATCTGTTGTATCATCCACCGTATACTGAATGGTTGCATTTGGATAATCCGTAACTAGATTTTTTACTGTATTCGGTATAGATGCCCCCTTTGGAATGGGATAAGGATTGTAATAATTGACCGAAACAACTGCGGGAAGAACAGTTATTTTGTTTGATGCAATCAATATTGTTGGAATAATAAAATTACTATTGGTTACGGTTAAAGTGGCTTGAATGGTATGAGTTCCAGAATCGAGTTTTGAACCATTTGTAACAGTTACCGTTTGATAATTATTATTTAATACACTATAAGAGATAGTTCCAACATGAATACCTGAATTTGGAATATAATAATCATAATATGGATTTTTTAAGGATGCATTTAGATAATCTGAAGTCATAAGAGTATTATGAGCAACAGTTGGTAAATAACTATTCCATATAAATGATGGAGGTCTTACTGGAGTAATCGTTAATACTCTTGAATTCGTATAATAAACATTCGAATAATTATTATGATGATATGAAGAATCGGGTACAAACAAAACATTTATATCATGTGTTCCAGCATTTAAATAATGATTGGAATAAAACAATTCTGAATCTCCATCCAAATAATAATAGAAAGTTCCCTTCAAACTACTATTCGATGTAGTTAATGTAACATTATTTAATCCAGGAGCAGATGCAACTGCAGTCATATATTGATTTTTATTTAAATAATTACCATATGCAAGAGTGCATACAATGGATGGGATTGTAAATTGAATATTAATGGATGCTTGATTGATTTGAATTCTATTTCTTAATGTATAGGAACCACTATTATAATTTGGATTGGATACAGTTAATGTTGCAGTTATATATTTTGCTCCTGTATATGCATCCGAATCTAAAACATCACCGACTTTATAATCATAAAGAATGGTTCCAATAACAGTGGATGTATTATATGGATCTACTGCGGATACATTAAAATAAGATGAAGTTAATGGACTTGGATAAGTTAAAGGGGTTAATGATGTATTCCATGACCATACAGGATTGATTTTTAAAATAGATAGTGTATTTGATATAGATATATTGGATTGATAATTGGTTGTATTGGTGGCTGTAAAAGTGGCAGTTATAGTATAATCTCCAACAGTATAATATGTAGATGTATTTATAGGACTTAATGACAACCCATTCCCGGATATTTGATAAACTGTTGTACCAGGAATAATACTATTATTATATGGATTTCTTGCAATGAGAGTATGGATTACGGAATTCGTTAACAAAGTTCCATATCCAACAGATATATTATTGTAAGTTAAAACAGGTGTTGCAATGGAAATATTAAAATATACACTTGCACTATTATATGCATTTCTAAATCGCATAGTATCATTTGGTATAAAAGATGAATATATCCAATAATTATCTACATTTGAAATGGCATTTAAAGTTGTGACAGAGGGTTGAGAACAACTTACACTATAACTCACTGTTCCATTCACGACCGTTTGAACTCCATCTAAATAATAATAATAGTATGCCGTTTGAAATTGAGTCGTATCAATGGGTTGACCATATATACGATTTGGATAGTTTATGGAATAATTCGTAGATAGATAAGATGGATCCATAAAGAAATAATAATAAGATGTCTTGGATGAAAAATGAGATGAGTACAATTCTGCCGGTGTAAAGGTTACTTTCATAGAATATGCGGTATTTGAACCATTTGTGCTTGTATCTGGTATAAAAGTTAATGCACTATCACTATTCATATCTACATACGTTAGAGATGGGAAATTCGTCATATTGGAAAGGGTTGTTGTTGCCATTTCATAACTAAAAGTCCCACTTGGACATGTTAATCCGTACGCTGTACTTAAAGTTGCATTTTTCAGTTGTCTAAAACTTGTTCCGTATTGAAAAGAACCATTTGAACTATATTGAATGGTACATGTATTTTTGATAACTGTAAATCGTAGAGCGTCCGAGTCTGTTATGGTGGGACTGTTAATATAATAAGGGCTTGTATATGTATAATTTTTTGAAGTGAGTGTAATTTTATATGTAATATAATGAATACCTATTTCAGTACCAGTATAATCAGAGGTTATATCCGTTCCTGTATAATTGATTCCATCTGTTGAACTATATAATTGATAAGATATTGAACCAATATTATTATTAAATTGGTCATTCGCAATGGGTAATATATTGGATAATCTCCAATAATATTCAAGTGTATTTGAAGTTAAATATGATTGTGTATATCCTTTATATTGTAAAAGGGAAATATCAATCGGTTGGATCACAATACAATTCGGAATATCATATCCGGAGTATGTGTTGTAACCGATATAATTTGGTGAACTATGATTCATATAAACTTTAATACTATATGTGTCCGCATTATAATAGTTCGAATTTATACCATACAAACTTCCTAAATAAATATAATCACCTCTTGAATTTATTAAATAATTATAGTAATAACCTGTAGAAATATATTCTCCTGTATATTTATCCTTAAATTTAAATTTGGATGCTTCTATTGGGAATTGATTTCCATAATTCATAATAAATTTATTACTTGAGGAACATATAGATGATTCTACCACTAGTTGTTGTTGTACTATTGTGATTGAGATAGGAGTATAATAAGAATAAGATGTAATCAGGGGTATAGAATAGTAATTATTTGTTGATGTTGGAATAAAGGATGGAATAATATAATAGGAATCTGCATCATATTTTTTTGTATAATCAATCTGAGTATAGGACCCATTTCCTTGATTACTTTTTTTAATATAATAGGTGAATGTTCCACTCACAATTGCATTGTTATTATTGGGTTGAATTGCAATTGCAGTTTCAATCTTTGTTTTGTCTAAAGTTAATCCATATTCAATATTCGAAGCATAGGAAGAATCAACCGAGTATGTATAATTTAATGCTTCTTTTGTAATGGTTAATACCGCATCTGTAAAACGGAGAGTATAATTTGAATTGGTACTAAATGCATTACGATTTAATACAATAGGGTAAGTTCCAATATCACTTCCTGTTATTGCATTTGTTGAAATCGGATTCTCCCCAGATTGAACATTTGAACTATATAATGGATCAATCACATAAGTTAAAGTTGGAAGAGTAATATTATAACCCACGGTTTTATTTGCTGCAACGATGGTAATTGTTTGTGTTGAAATGGTTAAACTAGCATTATTTTCCACAAAAGAGAGTGAATAATTTGGATTTGCAGTAAATGCACTTTGATTAAATGTTATAGGATAGGTTCCAATATCTGTTTTTGTATTTGCAACCGTTGACATGGTGGTTCCGCTTGTTGAAAAATTGGAGAAATTAGAGGTATAAGTCAATACTGGATTTTGTGTGTTATATGTTTTTGTTTTGGATTCGGCAATAATGGTAATAGATTGGGGTTCAATGGTAAGAGTTCCATTGACATAAAAAATAACATAGTTTGGCGTTGTTGTTTTAAATCCAAGTGTGTTTAATTCAATTGGATAGTTTCCAATATTTGAAGATTGAACTGCAGTTGTGGATATTTGGGTTTTATTTTGAACCACATTTACAAATGAACTATATGTTGGATCAATGACATATGTCAACGTTGGATTTGTTGTATTATATATTCTTGATTTATTTTGTGCAGTGATAGTAATATTTTGGGGCACAATTACAATTATATTGGATACACTGTAGATTAATCCGGAAACATAATTGGGATTGGTAATGGTTAATTCTGCAGTTATAGTATTGTTTCCTGCATTCAATTGATCACCCACAGATAGAGGAGTGGTTGAATTCGCATTGGTATAAACGATGGTTCCCATTATATTTCCATAACTATCTATGTTGAGTGCATTTAAAATATTGGATGTTAAACCGGTGAGATAAGGGGAGGTAAAAGATGCAGGGGTCCACTGGAATGAATAAGAGGATAAGGGTTCAATAGAAATCGATTTTGTATCCGTTAACGTTTCAATAACATAATTTGGATTATTGACTTGTATAGTGGATACAATTGAATATGTTCCAGCAGATAAAAGAGTATTTGAATCAATATTCATTGATTGATATGCATAGGAAACCGAACCCACTACATTTTTCCATATATCTTTATTTGATGCATTGAGAGTATTCTTTTTCAATGGTGATTGATATTGGATGGATGTAATGGAAGGGGTCCATTGAAATACAAAAGAAGCGGGAATCATTGATATGGAATAAACAGAAGAGGTTATTATATTATAACGGGTTATATCCGTTGGTGTAAAAGTATAGTATACAGAATATGTATTTACATCATAGGGTAGAGTCGTAGATAAAGGATTATTATTTATAGTATAGGCAACGATTCCTGAAATAGATACACCATGATTATCTTTAACAATTGGTTGAATGACATTTTGACTACGATAGGTTAAATTTGAATTTGGAATAGAGAAGGTTGAACCATAAGACAGAGAACTCGTAGATACAATAGTGCTTGATAAATCTGGGTCTTGTTTTGTAATTGTCAATGTAGTATATACAGTTCCACTTAAATAATCAACAGTATTGGTAGGAGTGAATATCGCTTTTAGAGAATATGATCCAACATCATACGACGTTGTATAATCAATGGAAGTATAATCGACTTGATTGGATGAAATTTGGTAGGTAAATGAACCGGAAACGGATTGATATGGAGAATGGATATCATTTGCAGTCGCAGTTTCTATGGACGATTTGTTCAATACATTTCCGTACACAGAAGATAGAACGGGATACGTCAAATGAACATATTCATGTTGAATTTTTAATACTCCTTGTAAAAATGACAACTCATAATTATTATTGATGGGAGAAAAGGCATTGAAATTAATGGTAATTGGATATGTACCGATAGGAGAGGTAGAGGTTGCAGTTGTCAAACAGGATGGAACATTTGTATCAATCATTACATAAGAGGGATGACTGATAGTATACGTCAGTGAAGGAATGGAAGATTCAAATTCAGAAACCTTATTATCTGGAGTGATGGTAATCATACTTTTTGTAATTTGAACCGTATGATTTACAATGGATACTAAAAAGTAGTGATTTGCCTCTTCTATAGTAAAAGGAATACTTGCAGATATTACATAAGTATTTACATCTAATAGATTGGATGGATTCAGAGGATTATTATTATAAGAATATTGAACAGTATTACTTGAATATTCTGAACCATTATTGAATACTATTTTGGCATTCAGAATAGTTGTTGTATTTGTTCCATACGTATAAGTGGATAAGGGGGACCATGAAATCGTTAATGGTTCGAGTATAGTAAAAGAATGATTTAGAGATAGAACAGAGTCTGTAAAATAATATTTCGATGTATCATAATTTGAAACAGATACAGTAATAGAATAATCACCCCAATATAAAGAGGATGATTGACTAACGACTTGATTCATCGAATCACGATAAATAAGTGTTCCAATAGATTCATTTAAACTATTTTTAACAGAAGCATTTAAAATAAGTGATGTATCCGTACCATAATTATATTTTGAAGCGGGAGTCCAATCAATGTGTAATGGTTCTAGAATAGTAATCGTATGAGTACTATAAGTAGTATCAAAAGAATATAATGATGTATCATAATTGGAAATGGTTGCAGTAATGGTATATATTCCATGAGACAATACTTCGGGTATTATATTATTGGATGAATCCTTATAAGTTATTGTTCCAATGGATTGATTTTGATTATTATTTGCATGTGCATTTAGAAAAACGGAGGACAATACTCCACTGGAATAAGATGAAGAAGGGGACCATTGAATCGTTATCGGTTCTCTGATAATGAATGTTTTTTCAACGGGAGTATAAGAATATATAGATGAATCATAAGATTCTAAATAAAGTTTCATTGTATACGTACCAAAAGAGAGTAAAGTTAAACTTGAAGATTGAATGACCTGATTGTTTGATTTATTTTTATATACAATAGTACCAATATTTACATTTAAATGATTTTTAACAGTTGCATTTAAGAATGTACTGTTGGAGGTTCCATAATCATAACTTTGTTGAGTATCCCATGATATTGTTAGAGGTTCTAAAACAACAAATGTTTTACTTAAGGATGATGTATATAATGGAGTATTGGAATCAAAAGAGTATAGTAATTTTTCATTTTCATTCAGCGTAACGGAAACTATAATCGTATGAGACCCAAATTGAAGAGCATTATTACTTGTGGGGTCGAGCACATTTTCATTTGAATCTTTATAGGAAATGGTTCCAATATTTACATTATTTATATTTTTTACATATGCGGTTAAAATATCAGAATAGGTAGAACCATAATTATAAATAGATGTATTACTCCAATGAATGGATAAGGGTTCTAATATGGTTATAGTATGATCAATAGAAGAGTCATCTAATGAATAAGTTTCTGCTTCGATGGAAGAAAGAGTTACATTTAAAGTAATATTATGAACCCCATAATTTAGTGTAACAGAACTATTATTTTCAGAATATATAAATGTTCCAACTTGGACAATGGTTCCATCCGATTTCTTTAAGGCACCATTTAAAATAGAGGATGACGATACAGAAGGTAAATAAATAGAATTAGGAGTCCATGATAATGTTAATGGAATTTTAATTTTAATAGTATATAATACAGGTGTAAATACATATATATTGGTATCATATGAATTTAGATTTAATGTAATTGTATATGAACCAACATCCATAATTTGACTTAAATCTATAGTAGAGGAATCCTTCGAATAAGATATAATACCACGATTTACTTGATTCGAATCTTTGACAGTTCCATTACATACATCTGAAAAATAAACACCATATAAATATGATGTATTTGGATTCCAATCAATAACAAGATTTTCAAAAATATAAAATGTAATAGTTAGTGGAGTAAAAGAATAAGTTGCTGCATTATATGATCCTTCTAATAATTGTAAAGTGATTGTATATGTACCAGTAGATAGGGGACTTGATAAATCAATTGTAATTCCATTAGAATCTATGTAGTAAATAGTACCAATATTATCATTATTTTGATTTACAACAGTTCCATTACAAATAACATTTCCTATTGTTCCAGAAGGATACTTATTATTTGGTGCCCAAGATACATTTAAAATTTCACTCATTTATGTTATCTAATTATATAAAAAATAAAATATCTATTATTATAAATTTTTAGTTTATAGTAATTTATCTTGATAATTATATTTATTTTTTTATATTTATTTTATTATATATATTATTTATGAATAAGGAAAATATTTTTAATAAAATATTTCAACTTATGCAAGAATACGAAAATGCATTAGAGAATAAAGTAATGAGAAATAATAATACAAGTAATGTTAATAATAATAATAATGTTAATAATAATACAAGTAATGTTAATATATCAGAAGATGTTTTTTTTGATTTTTTATCAAGAATAATTAAAGAAAATAAATCAATGAATGATAAATATTCATCGGAACATTCATCGGAACATTCATCGGAACATTCATCGGAACATTCATCGGAACATTCATCGGAACATTCATCGGAACATTCATCGGAACATTCATTGGAACATTCATCGGAACATTTATCGGAACATTCATCCAATAATTCATCAATTGATATTCCTTTAGAAAATGAAAAATTAGATAGTCAAAATATTATAATAGATAAAGAAATAAATGATATTAGTATATTTATTAAAAAATGTTATAAAAAAATTATTTTAAAATCACATCCTGATAAAAATGGGAATAAAAATAAAGATATTTTTATTAAATGTAAAGAATATTATGAAAATAAATTACTTATCGGATTAATATATTTATGTATGATATTAAGTGAAAAAGTTCCTATTATGTCTCCAATAATAATAGAAAAAATATTAATTGAAATGCATATTATTAGAAATAAAATAAATAATATAAATTAAATCTTTATTCGAATAAATTTGAATCTATACAATTATAGTATAATTTTTAATTGTTATCAATAAATTATAATTAATCCTATATAAATAGTTTATAATTATATTTAACCCTTTACCTGAATAATATTCCAATCTCCATGCGGGTAATTTTTTAAGTAGTATTATAAACTATTTATGTAAATGGTTAAGTAGTATATTCATATAAACTGTCAATAATTATAAAATTAATAATTATAAAATTAATAATTCTAATAATTCTATTATTTAAATATATAAATGAAACAAAATATTATATTATTTATTATTATAATCTTTTTAATATTATATAAAAATAATATATTTAATTATAATAATATTTATAATAGTATTTTTTATTTATTTAATAATTTTATTGATGAAAATAATATAGAAGAAGAAATATTAAATGAATATGATTTAGATGATGAAATATATGATGAAGAAATAATTGATATATATGAATATTATTCATATATTAAAAATAGTATAATAGATTTTATATATAATAAAAATGTTAATATTGAAAATTTAACAACTAAAAAAATATCTACAAACAATATAAAATCTAAAAAAGGGAAATTTAAAAAATTAAATACATTTATATTAAAAAGTTATAAAATAAAATCTAAAACTGGTATTATTCATAACTTAAATACCAGTAATTTAACAAGTGATATAATAAAATCTAAAACTGGTACTATTCATAACTTAAATACCAGTAATTTAACAAGTGATAAAATAATATCAACTGATATTGAATCTAATAATATAGACTTAAATAATATACAATCTAAAACTGGTACTATTCATAACTTAAATACTAGTAATTTAACAAGTGATATAATAAAATCTAAAACTGGTACTATTCATAACTTAAATACTAGTAATTTGACAAGTGATAAAATAATATCAACTGATATTGAATCTAATAATATAGACTTAAATAATATACAATCTAAAACAGGT
>Ga0136644_10003234_pt1 | contig 12208 bp, 7 predicted proteins | sample C_130820_EF_Meta_FD_94780 | JGI IMG/M metagenome (GOLD analysis project Ga0136644, IMG submission 94780) | Freshwater microbial communities from Lake Croche, Canada to study carbon cycling - C_130820_EF_MetaG (v2) (version 2) | ecosystem: Environmental > Aquatic > Freshwater > Lake | place: Lake... | reverse complement strand
TTAGCGTATCCCTTGGCCTGTCCTCTCCTATGCCTTTTTGGGATCGCGTTCGGCATGACCGATGCCAGACGGAATGTTGCCGCCACTATTTTTAGCAGTGTCTTTGTTCTTTTCGGTTTTCTCGTATGGACCCGCCTCTCGATTGCCCTTGGACAAGGAAACCGTATTCCCTCTTTCTTGGCCGGAACGAGCTCCATCATTCTTTTTGGAGCAGGCGGCTTTTATCTCTTTGCGGAAAAAGTGGGATGGTTGTGGGAACTTCAAGGCTGGAGCGAACACCATCCCCGTGCCGCAGTCTGGCTTCGTAGGGTAGGACTGATCACATGAAGCACAGAATTCTTTTCATCCTAGCTCTGACTTCAATGGCTACTCTTGCCCGCGATCCCGTTGAGTCCGTCGAGCCTGATTCGATGGGAGGAGGAAACCCCGTCGCAACCAAATCACCTACCTCTGTAAAAGAAATACCTACCGTCGACCCTATGGGAGGTGCCACTGTCCCCGCTTCAGACGCTCCTACTAATCAAGCACAGGAAATCGTCGTAGAATCCTCCACACCCTCCGACCCAATGGTAGGCACAGTCAAAGAATCAGCATCCAAACCTTCAACTGTAAAAAAGCCAATCACCCCACCCAAACCTCCCCTCACACCCGAAATCGCTAATTTAAATCTACCTTCGGAGGTCGAAGTCCCCAACGAAGATCCAGACAAAGTTCTTTATCTCCCTGCGGGTACCTATCGCCAAATTCTACAAATCCCGATCGACTCACCGACGATGCAGTCGGCCAATCAAATACGGATTCAAAGAAGCCAAGAGGTGAAGGTAGCCACTGTCCTTCCCCCAAAACCCGCACCCAACACAAAACCTCTTTGGATCCGATACGAGTCACTTGAAAAAATCAAAATAGGCGGTGAAGAGCGCCGGGGAGGAATTGACCTGCCAGCGAACGGCCCGGCTGACCTCAAACCTCGACTCTGGTATGCCAAATCGGAAACAGCTGACACCTGGAGTTCGCTGTTCTACTTTGTTTTCGGAGGCGCTGGGTACACCGTTGCAAACTTAGCTGGCTGGTCAGCAGGAAATGTAAGAGAGATCCCCGTCGAGTTCCCTTACCGTCTGATCAGAAAATAAGCCCTAGGGTGGTCCACTGGCTGAGGCCGTGGTTGGCGATCCAGCCGTAGGATTTAGAGGTTGCCCACTCACATCTAAGATCCTCGGAGTCACAAAAATCAAAGTATTCTTTTTGATCGCCTGCTCAGTTTTACCCTGAAACGCACGACCAAAAACCGGGATATCGCCGATAATTGGCACTTTTTCATCGATCTTCTGAATGTCCTCCCTTAGCAAGCCTCCCAAAAGCAGGGTGTAACCATCGCTCACCTCAACAGCAGGCAATGTCAAATCACGGCGAATAAACACGGGTTGCTGAATGTTGTTTGTCATAATAGTCACGGCCTGGTTGTAATAAGTCTGCGTGTAAGCCGAATTAATTTGTGTTCCGTAATTAATAAAACCTTCAAAATCTACAAAACTTGGCTCAAGCTCCAGGAGTACTCGACTATTATCACCAGTAACATCCGGCTTTACCCCCATCTTAACCCCGATCGGCACAGGATCACTGATTTGGGAAGGAAACGAACCAATGACAGTCTCTGGCCCTGGAACAGCAATAAGTCCCACGACACCCGCCGTTGTATTTGTGCTCGAAGTCTGAATTGTCCTAATCGAAGACTGCGGATCACTAAACTCTTTGAGGTATTTGAACTCCTGTGTGACTTCGATTACTCCTTTCTGCCCTCTCTTTAAAATAATCGATGGGTTTGCCAACACATTCGCACTATTTTTCTGTGAAACAGCAGTGATCAGCGCCCTGAATTGCATCCCATTCAGAATCGTCCCGCCTAGATCCATTGTATTTAATGAGTATGCGCTTGTCTGATTCGTACCCGCCAGAACTCCCGACTGGAGAAATGACTGCAAGGTATTGTTGGGAAGGAGCCCTACACCCTGAATCTGATTGAGCTGAGCATTTACCCCTCTTTGTTGCGATGCAGCAGGAGTTCCCCCTCCACCATTGGTAAGAAGGCCGGCAGGTACAGGCGACAGCAAGTTGACCCCCGAACCCCCTAAAGTTGAGTTCACCGTGATCGAATCTAAATCCAACTGATTGATCTCGACCAATCTCACCCCAACCTGAATCAGTAAGGTCTGCTCCTCAGCCGCGCTGATCAACTGCCCGATTAAATCCAGCATTTCTTGATTATTTACCACCTTCAACTGGCTGGTCTTCTGATTGTAGACTGCATAAGCCCCAACTGGAAAAACTACCCCAAGATCTTCCAACTTCTTCTGCTCGTTCTTCCCTGCTGAATCCGACCCTGTTCCGACCGCACCTCCTCCTGCACCCCTAGGCGCATCGGCTACTGCATCCTCTTTTCCATTAGTTTGCTTAAAGAAAGAAGGACTAACGGTGAAATTCTGCGAATTCAGCTCAGGCCTTTTTTCAATCAAGGGTCCAAAAGTAACGCCGATGTCCGTAATCCTTGCCTTTACGCCTGCAATTTGTGAAATATATCGAACTACTTCCGCTAAGGAGGCCTGACGCAGCCGAAGGGTTACGGGTTGCGGATTCGTAACATCGGTACTGACAACAAAGTTAACCCCCACTTTAGTTCCCTCTGGATCATAATTTCTGCTCTGAGTGATCAGCGCTCGACGAATCGTCTCCAGATCTGCACCCGTGAAATCAACCTGTGGAATGACTGTTTTCTGTAGCTTCTTTTCTAATGCGTAGGCCGGAGAAGCTGTCATAGCTCCTGAGATTTCGATTCCACCTACCGCCGTTCCATTTTTGGGGTAAATATTGTTCCATGCTTCACGAACCTCCCTCCTTCTTTCAAGGTTTGATAAGTCACGGGCTTTTTCTGCTACTAACGCACGCTCCTCATAAATCTTCTGAATTCCCTCTGTTGCAACTTGATTGAAAGGATCAACTTTCAAAACATCCTCATACCTCTCCTCAGCTTTCAGGAGCTGACCCGTTTCACGCAAAGATTGAGCCTCCTCCAACCCTCCTCGAACGGCCGTAAGTCTGTCAAAGAACTTCGTCGTTAAGGCAGGATTGACCGATTCCGTGCCCGATACACCCCGGCGCAACACCTCATCACTTTTCTGTAGCTGCAGGAGGGCCAACTCATTTTTAGGATCATGCTGGAGAGAAGCCAAGGCTCTGCGACGAGCCTCAGGCCAGTGATTCTTCTGGGCCGCTGCTTCAGAAAGAGATGCTTGAAGTTTGCTGAGGGTCCGATTTACCTCCAAAGCAAGGGGTGCTGCCATTAATACCTCAGGAAGAGCTTCGTACGCTTTCTCAAGAAATTCGCAAGCTTCGGAATTTTTGCCGTCTGCCACCATCTTTCGACTCTCACCATAAGCCGCTTTCAAAGGTTGCAACATTTGCTCCCTTTTCACCGTCTCAGCCTCAATCTGCTCTTGAAGGTTGCTCGCGCGAACAACAGAGAATTCGGCAAACCCTAAACAAAGTGAAAAGATGAATAGAAGAATTTTCATGGCACAGAGGGCATCATTTCCGTGCTGCTCCCTTGGGCAAATTCAGGATTCTCATCATCTTCAGGGAAAACCAACGTGCCATCGGGATTGATAATTCGCATCGTGCAAAAGATGACCAGATTGCTCTTAATTTTCTGCGACGCCTCGCTTCGAAAAAGACGACCCAACATAGGAATGTCACCCAGCATAGGAACTTTATCATCAACCAACTGGACAGTATCCGAGATCAAGCCTCCCATTCCGACCGTTTCACCATCGATCAAACGAACCCTGCTTTGAAGAGACTTTTTGGAGAAAATAGGCACTAAGTATGGGGCGGCTCCAACTGTCGTGTTGTACGTTGTCGTAGGATCAAGGGGCGCCGCTGAAATCAACACTCCGTAATCCACAAATCCCTCGAAATCCTCAACTAGTAAGTTTGTAAAATCCAGATCCACCGCTTTGGGAATCGAAGTGGACTCACCTTTCACCTCCAAGGTTGTCCCAATATCACGATACTCAAATCCCGTCGGGTTCGAAGGCAAAATAAAGCCTGCTCCTACCCCTTGATCGTTATTCGGCACAGTGGGCTGCGTGTAGGTCGTGGGGTAGTACATTCGACGGGAAATTACAATTTTGGACTGTTTCCCATCGGCCAATGTCACCCTCGGGGCAGCCACTAAATCCTTTCCAATCGCATTCTGCAAAAGCTGGAGGACAGCTGCAAAACCCCTGCCAAATACTTGCGCATTTACACCAATCTGATTTGAGGCATCTTGCGGGTAGGACGGATCTAAGAGTGCTTGTAAAGCGGTGATTGAACCTCCTCCGGGGTTAATCCCCGCAGTCCCACGCAAGCCATCGGTTCCGCCCGACCCTGAGTAAGGAGAATATATTTGTCCAGGCGTACCAGGAATCGGAATCGAAGTGTTGCCATTCATTTGCAAATTGAATGTAAAATTCTTAATATCGTTTTCTGTAAAGGAAAGAAACTTGGTTTCTACCTCAAACTGCTTCTGCGGAGGTTCCCCCTGTGCATCTCGAATCCTCTGCTCAACCTTGCTTAACTCGTTCGGGGTATTCCTTACCACCAATTTGCCCGTATCAGAAAAACACATCGCCGATGTTCTCTCAATAGTCGTATTCACCCCGATACTATCCAAAACTAATTTACCAAGCTCTTTGGGTGTTTTTTGAGATTCACCCTGCTTGACCGAATTGGCCAAGAGGCTGGGCGGCAAGGTATAGCTTCGCGTCTCCAATTCACCCCCTGTCTCTGTAACGGGCAAGATGAGCACTGCGCTGTTCTCCACATCGTACCTTAACTTTTCTCCCCCTCGGATCTGCTCACACAAATACTTGAGGGCCGTCTGTAATTTTACATTTCTAAGCTCTAAGCTTACCGTGGATGTCTCTGGATCGACTCCCTCCAAAGGCGCCGACAACCTCAACACAAAATTAATTCCCTTCTTTTTCGGATCGTTCTGCTCACTCAATCTTTGCAACTCCTCCACTGCGTCTCGAATAGGTTTTTCATTAAAAACAATCTCGGGAACCTCAATCGTCGACAAAGCCTGCAGAATCTCAGCTGAGTTAGATGGCCCTGCTTTTCCCGTGCCACGTGTTTGCTTGGGATCGACTCGGGCGGGCGGAGGCGGAACCCAAGCTTCCGTCACCTGAGCCAGCGCTTTTACTCGGCTTGCAGAGTATCTCTTGTCGGCCACTAGAAGTCGCTTCTGCTCAACAACCTCGATTTTTTTACGAGCTGCCGAATTATACGGATCAATCCGCAAAACATCATCCAGTTTTTGCCGTGCAGACCTATACTGCCCCGTCTCAGTCAACTGATCTGCCAACGACAGAAGCTTTTTGATATCCTTTGTTTTTTCAACTAAATCGGCTGTCGCCGAAGAATTTCCCTCAAATGGATCTGCACTTCTTGACACCTCCTCCTGCATGTTAGCCGCCTGTTTTGCAACTTGAGCGTTGGCAGGATCCATATCCGCAGCTTGTTTCATCAATCCGGCAGCCTCTGCCGTCTTGCCCGCTTTTTCTTGTGCTAAAGATTGGGCGGCCAAAGACTTGGCAACACCCACTCGAGCCCGATGGTAAAATCCTGACGTGCTTGTTTGAGGATCTGTCTGATTCATCACTAACCGGAACTTTGCCTGCGCATGTTCCCATTCCCCCGCTTGGTATAAACGTTCTGCCAAATCTAGATTTTCGTTTAGTCGAAATGTAACCTCCCGGCGTCGATCAATTTCCCGCTGCGTCATTTCCGCCGAAGACTGAACACGAGGGGCAATGCTTGAATCAGATACTGAACCAACAATCTCTTCGGCATTGGTCGGAATATGACTGAACCCGAACAGCAACAAACAACAAAGTGGAAATACCTTCACAAGTTTTGAATATACCGCTGGAGCAGCCAGACGGGTCAACGCGACCCCAGCCCTGCCGTGAATTACTTACCAATGACTAGGGAGATGCTGTGAGTATCTCCTTTGGCAGAATATCTACTGATTCTCCTTCAGGCTTCATTCGCAGAGAGACTTTTTGAGTACTCGCAGCAAGAACAACGAACGTTTTCCCTGCATAAGGAAAACTTTGCCCAACCCGATAAGGCCCCATTTCACCCTCTCCAGGTACCATCGAAAACAGGCGTACGTCACCCACACCCCACTCCACGCCCCTTGACTTTCCTCTCTCGTCAATTTTCAAGCTAACCGCCCCGCCCAGATCATCCAGCCTCTCCAAAACGATCATGGAATCATCATACTCATTCTCCGTTTTTGTTTTCTCATCCAATTTAATTCCCTTGTCGTCTTTATACTCTTTCACCAAAAGCGGAATGGCATGGGGGCAAACATTCGTCCCTCCCACTTTTCCTTTGATCTCATCCTCGCTCTTCGAGACATCCACTCCCTTTCCTGTTGCCAGCACCCACAGCCTGTCACCAGTCGCAACATCAACATCCTTGGGCTTTCCGAATGTTTTAAACCGCAACGTGTATCGCCCAGCACTTTTCCCAGGAAAACTTACCGCCATTTTAGCGGGATCCACTGAAGCAATTTTCAGTTTTACCCATTTCGATGGGCTACTGGCGGGGTCTTGGGGGTCGGTCTTTTTTTGATACTCCTCCAAGTTTGTAAATCCGTCTTGATCCTCATCTTGTGTGGCAACCTCAGGGTCTTCAGGAGAAAAGCCATATTTCAACTTCCAGCCAACTTGAATACCATCCTCAGTCACTTGATCCAGATTTAGTGGCTGAACGGTTTCAGCCTCCTTGGGTAAAAACACAAGGCTCCGCGATACAAACACCCGATGCTTCTCCAGCGTATCCTTGAGTGTCTTTTTCTTCTCGTCCAACTCTCTGATTTTCGCATAAAACTCAGAAGCCTTTTGTTTTGCTTCAGCAAGGGGCGATTTGCCTCCCCCTGTAGGGGTTTCTACAGGCTCCGGCCATCCCGGCTGGAAAAAACCAAAGGTTAGGGCCACGAGGCCCAAGACAACTAATCCAGCACCTCCCATAATCCACCATGGTGACAGCTTCATTACGTTTTCCCTTTTTCAGGAGGTTTTCCTGCCGAAGGTGTTTTCCAACCTACAAAATCAATTCGGACCACAATTTTAATCCTTTCTTTGCCTGCTAACACCATCAAAAGCGGAGGGCGGGTCGGTGGATTTACACTTCCTCTTGCTCCATCTGTTGAATTCTCGGTAGCGGCCCTATCCGCAGGCTTATTTGCATCTGCGAATTTCTTGGCTACCTCACTGCGCTTAGGAAATTCCTTCAAATCATTCTCGAGACTTAAGTTCATCACAACGAAAAGCCACGGGTCTTTGGCAACTCTTTGAATAAAGCCATACAAAACCTCGGGTGAACTTTCAAACTGCAACGTATATCCCTCACGTAGAACGCCTATCGGGCTAGTTCCTGCTTTTGTTTTTTCACTGCTTTTTTTATTAGGGTCGGCGGCGGAAACCCCAGGGCTAACGATCGACTGTATAATGCACTGAGTTGGATACTTCTCTTTGGCCGCCTTTTTTGTGTCCATCAGCAAATCCACCAGTTTTTCCGCAACGGAAAGTTGCAGCGCCAATTCAGGAACTTTATCCGCAGAAGGATTTTGCTGCTTGTAATCTTGCAGACCTAAATAAAAATCATCTGCCAAAATAACGCGGTTGTTATCCCCTTTTTTTCCTGACTGCTTCTTCAAGCGGTCGTTCGCCGCAATCAAACGATCTTTCCACTGGTTCGGATCTTGCGACCAAGCTTGACCTACCCCAGACGCTTTTTCATACCCCTCCCGCCAACTTCCAACCAACCTCTCCTCCCCATGACTCACCTCCTCCGCTATTTTTCCAATCTCGACAGCCTCCTTGCGAGCTGCACCTGCACCGCCTGGCTTTGTCAAAAGCGCCGCTAGCTCTGGCTTTACTTTGCGCTCCGTTAAAGCCTGCGCCTGCGATTGCATCTCACCCAAAGAACTCCATCCAAAGTATCCCGCCGCAGCCGCAACTAGCAGAAAACCTCCCCCAATCGCGGCCAAAAGCACCTGGGGTTGTGTCATCTTACCCTTCATGGATTAACCGGCTTTTTAGCCGCCTCCACGGGCGCAACTCCGCCCACAGGCCATTCTGCCCTCATAGCAAACTTGAGTGCCACCTGCTCCGTTTTTCCATCCACCCGGTCAGGGTTGTCTCGCTGGGTGGTCGTTACGTTCTGCAAAATTCTCCCCTCACTCAATCCCTCGCGAAAGTCCTCCACCACTTTCGCATCCGCGGCTTCTGACTGGGTCTCAAAGAATCCCCCAATTTCCAAAACGGGCACCGAAGTCTTCACATTCGCCGGCTTTGGAACGGCACCCTCCCCCTCCGCTTCAGGAACGCTTTCACTCAACTTAAGGGATGTCACCCACAACCCAGGCAAACTTTTTGCCCGAATCTCCTCCAGCAAGATTGGCCATCTCATCCGCTCCCCCTCCAAAACAAGAGCCTGATTTGCTAGATTCAACAGGTCAGTCATTTTTTTCTGCTCAGTGCTTACCTGTGTCAACGCCCCTTCTGCCTCATCCACCTCAACAGTCTGGGGTGATATTACTGAACCCAAACGGGCGGATTGCCAAAAACCGTGGATTCCTGGAAGTAAAAGCATGAAGCCAACCGCTACAGCAACCGCTACTATCGCAGGACGGTCTTTGAAACGTCCAGCTGCCGCCTTTTGTGCTGACCCTAAAATATTAATTTTGCAAGGACTGTCTGGTAAGCCCCTTAACGCAGCTCCCACCAAACCTGCCCATGCAGGGAAGTTTTTCGCGATCTCAGCGCGATTGACCTCCGCCCCAACCGACATCCTTCGAAACGGCTGAAAATACTCAACAGGAATCTTCAACTTATCCCGAAAGAATAGATCCGTCAGCCCCAAGGCAGCCCCACCCCCTGCCAAAAGCACACGCGTCGGCCTACTCCCTGCCTGTTGGCTTCGATAAAACGTAATTGAGCGCTCAACTTCTGTGTGCAATTTCGTCATCACTCCACGAGCCAATTTACTGATGCGTGCCGCCTGCTCATCTGCAGGCTCCTCATACGAACCTCCTGGATGGACGAACCCCTTGGCCCTTTTTAATACCTCTGCCCCCGCAAAGGACTCCTGCAAATCTGCAGCAATTGCTTGTGTTACACTGGCACCACCCAGCGGCACAACCCGACAAAAAATCTTTTTTCCCTCAACGAGCAAAATATTTGTCGATCTCGCTCCGATCTCTAAAATCAAGGTACAAGCCTCAATTTCAGGATACTGATAGCGAAAAGCGTTGATCAAGGCAGTAGGGGAAAGATCAACAATATCTGTCTTCAGCCCAGCTGCCGAGGCCGCCGCCATAGTCTCAGTGACCGTCTCAGTCTTCATCGCAACAATCAGAGCCTCTAATTCGGCTGCTCCCGCTTGGCCTGGGGGAAACACCTGAAAATCCCAGCTTGCCTCCTCAATCGCAGGCACCGCCTGCTGAGCCTCAAATCCGACCATCTGCTCAACTTGTCCCGGATCACTCAACGGAAGCTTGATCACGCGCGTAAAAACCGAGGGGCCACCCAAACAAAGTGTCGTCAAACCCGACTTGAGGCCTACTTCTTTCACTAAAGAGCCTATCGACTGCATAGCAGCTGGAAAAAACTCCGCCGATTTCGTCGGATCTATGTTGAGATTGATCGACCTCAAAAGAGTTAAAACAGGTGCACCCCGTTTGTCTGGGCTGATTTCAGCTATTCGGATCTCCCCAGCCCCCACATCCAGCACTACTCTTCGTGCAAAAGTTGCCATAATGAAAGCCCTTGTCTATTAAGGCTTTTTTGGCTGAGGATAACGCTTATAATCTTTCGGCCAAAAAGGAGTATCATAAATCGGAAGCAGCACTCCAGTCACCTCTTGCGCATCGGCACTTTTATTCCAATCAAGGTCTTTCTTCCCCCCTCGTCCGCTTGGTCCTTTTTCCTTTGCCTCCTGCAAATCAAAGGCTCCCTCAACCGGCGCGCCCGCTTCGGCAGCCTCCACCTTCAAATTCATCATTCCCTTCGCCCAATCTTGCTCGCCCCCAGACTTCGTTCCAGCAAAACGCAACACCGATGCGGGAGGCAAAAAAACACCGGCATAGTGTTTCTTGCCTCTAGGCACATCGCGATACGTAGCCTCTCCAGTGAGCACGACAAATTTCTCTTTCGGCTTGCCCCCTTCGGGCTCAGGCACTCCTTCATAACCCTCCAGGTAGAATTTAAACTTTACCTCAGGAGTGAACTTATTTGTGGTTGAAAAAGGAACATCAATCCTCAACCACCTCCCTTCCTGTGTTGCTTTGCTGTCATCGACAGATGGCGCCGGTTTTCCGCCCGTGCCTACCGAGTCAGGGACGGATACTAGATCTATCTCCAGCTCCTGAACCTTTCCAAACTCAAGATTTGATTTCTCTTTTTTCTCCTTCTTTTCCTCCTGCGCACCCACCCCCATAGGGACTCCAGCCATCAAAACCCCAAGGCAAAGAATTTTTATAGAGCTCATAGGTATAATCTAAAGGGGCTAGGTTTACGGTCAATGGAATTGAACTCTACTCTCACCAACACTTTGGAAAAAACTTACTCTTTGCGATCGTATGCCAAATTGGGCCTTAGCCACCTTTCAATCTCCTCTACGGCCACTCCCTTTCTCCCCGCATAGTCCTCCACTTGATCTCGACCGATCGGACCTACTGCGAAGTATCGAGCCTCAGGATGCCCAAAATACAGGCCGCTCACAGAGCTCGCAGGTGTCATCGCACAATTTTCTGTGAGTTGAATTCCCACACTTGTCTCCGCATCCAATAACGCCATCAACCCCCTCTTCTCTGTATGGTCAGGGCAAGCTGGATAACCCGCAGCAGGTCGAATCCCGCGATACTTTTCATCAATCAAATCTTCCTTGGATAATCCCTCCTTTTTACCAAATCCCCAAGCAGATCGTGCCAGCTCATGCATTTTCTCCGCAAACGCCTCTGCACACCGATCCGCCAAAGCCTTCAACATGATCGCCTGATAATCGTCGTTCGCTTTTTCTAAATCCTTAGCCCAATCCTCCACCCCGTGACCCGCAGTGACCGCAAATGCTCCTAAATAATCCTTCTTTCCACTGTTCACAGGCGCCAAAAAGTCCGAAAGACAACGATTGGGTTCCCCATCGCTTCTTGCCATCTGCTGCCGCAACCCGTGAACCTTGGCTTTCACCTTCTTTCGAGAGTCATCCTCATACAGTAAAATGTCGTCCCCATCTGAATTGGCAGGGAAAAAAGCCATCACACCCCGAGCATGGATTCGCTTTTCCTTTAAAATCTTGGCGAGGAGGATCCTCGCATCGTCATAAAGCTTTTTCGACTCCACCCCCACCACCGGATCTTCAAGGATTTTTGGAAATCGTCCCCGTAGCTCCCACGCATGAAAGAAAGGGGACCAGTCGATATAACCCGCCAACTCTTCCAAGGGATAATTTTCGAAAACCTTGACCCCCAAAAACTCAGGCTTCTCAGGATCCTTTGACCAATCGAACTTTGCCGCTCGCTTCCGTGCCTCCCCAATCGATAGAAGTTTCTGCGCCGCCCGCCGAGCCTCATAATCCTTCCTCGCCTTCTCTTGATCCGTCCGAACTTGGCTCAAATACCCCCCTCGATTTTCAGGCGAAAGTAACTTCTGAGCCACGCCAACCACCCGCGATGCATCGATCACATGCACCACCGAGCCTGTATATGCAGGGGCAATCTTCACGGCCGTATGAGCCGCACTAGTCGTCGCTCCACCAATCAATAAGGGAATTTCAAATTTTTCACGACTCATCTCCTCCGCCACCGTCACCATCTCGTCCAAGGAAGGTGTAATAAGGCCACTCAGCCCAATCAGATCCACCCCGCGCGATTTTGCCTCAGCTAAAATCGTCTCACACGGAACCATTACGCCCAGATCCACCACCTCGTACCCGTTACAGGCTAAAACTACTCCCACAATATTCTTCCCAATGTCATGGACGTCCCCTTTGACAGTAGCCATGAGAATTTTCCCCGCTCCTTTACTCTTGTCTCCAGCCTTCTCCTTCTCCTTTTCCATGTACGGGGTCAGATACGCCACCGCTTTTTTCATCACGCGGG
>Ga0136644_10003233_pt1 | contig 12209 bp, 7 predicted proteins | sample C_130820_EF_Meta_FD_94780 | JGI IMG/M metagenome (GOLD analysis project Ga0136644, IMG submission 94780) | Freshwater microbial communities from Lake Croche, Canada to study carbon cycling - C_130820_EF_MetaG (v2) (version 2) | ecosystem: Environmental > Aquatic > Freshwater > Lake | place: Lake... | reverse complement strand
ATTCGGGTGATGGAGGCGAGGGGTCGGCGAACGCTCGAGGAGCATTGGGCCGCCGCGGCCCACGCGACGAGACTTTCGCCGCCCCGAAGCCGCTGCTCTACAAACACGGATAATGATCGAGCTGCCGCAGGCCCGGAGGGATGCGGCGGCTTTGAGCCGAGCGCCTGTTGGTGGGCAACGGTCGCTGCGGTTCTGCCAGGAGGGAGCGGATATGCATCCCCAATTCGGCCCCTGACCTGACGAACCGGCCGCATGTCGAAGAAACGGTCAAAACATGGGCGTCGTGCTCCCCCGGTCCAGGAAGCGGCCTATGTCTGCGATTCCTGCGGCGAGGAAATCGTCGTGCCGATCGATCTGACGGCGGGCGCCCGGCAGGACTACGTCGAAGACTGCCCTGTCTGTTGCCACCCGATGAGCCTGCGGGTCGAGATCGACGACGACGGGGAGGCACGGGTCGAAGGCGAACACGAATAGATAGACGGGTGGTTCGGTGCCGCGTCGCTGGACCCTCGATGGCGGTCGGGCATACGCTTTCACAGGTTCGGCACGGGCGGCGGGACCGGATTCATTTCCGCAGGGACGTTCCCCGTCGAGAGGCCGTACCATGTCGTCGAATTCCCCATCGCCGGTGTCCGCCGCCGCCCCGACCGCCCCCTCCGCCGTGACCGCTCCGCCGAGCGCCGGACCCTCGGACCACCGGGATACGATCCGCATCGGGCTCGTCGGGTGCGGCGCGTTCGCCCGTTTTTCGGCCGAGCAATACCGGCGGCTGCCTGGCGTGAGGATCGCCGCGGTCGCGGACGTCGATCCAGCAGCCTCGCGCCGCGCGGCGACGGCACTCGATGCGGCCGTGATCGACCACGAGGCGATCCTCGTGTCGCCCGAGATCGACCTGGTCTACATCGCGACGCCACCGGCGATGCACCATCGCCAGGCTGGGCTCGCGTTGCGCGCCGGACGGCACGTGCTCGTCGAGAAGCCGCTCGCGACCAGCCTCGAAGCGGCGCGGGAACTCGAGGCGCTCGCCGCCTGTCGGGGCCGGGTCTGCGTCGCGAACCTCGTGGAGCGCTACAACCCGCTGGCCGAAGCCGTGCGGCGGCTGATCGAGTCGCGGGTGCTCGGCGGACTCATCCACGGCGTGTTCCTCAACGAGGCGGCCGACGAGGGGCTGCGACCGGAACACTGGTTCTGGGACCGCGACGTGAGCGGTGGCATCTTCGTGGAGCACGGGGTGCATTTCTTCGACCTCGTGTCCTCCTGGCTCGGGCGGGGCAGGGTGGTCGCGGCTGCGAGAAGCCTCCGCCCGGTGCAGCCGCCGGTTGGCGGCCATGCCGCACCGCTCGAGGAGGCGGCGGTGGAATCGCGGCAACGCGCCGTGGAGGAACAGGTGTCGTGCACCTGCCGCTATCCGGGAGACACGTCCGACGGCGAGGTCACGGGGGCGGGACGCGCATCGGTCCGCTCCGATCGACACACCGGGGTGCTCTTCCACTTCGAGCACGGATTCCACCAGCCCAACCGCCTCGACCGGCAGGAACTGCGGCTCGTGTTCGAACTGGGCGAGGTGCGGCTCTTCGACTGGGTGCCCACTCACGGGGTCGTGCGGGCCTTCGTGAACGGCGGCACGAGCGAGATCCTCGCCGACATCCTGCCCGGTCTCGTGACGGTCGTGACGCAGCGGTGCGACGGCGAGGAAAGGCGAGTCGGAGGCCGGTTTCGGTCCTTCGATGCCACCGCCCTCGTCGAAGCGACCTTCACGACCGGCATGGACAAGATGCATCTCTACGCAGCGGTCGTCCGCGATCTGATGGCCGACCAGCTCGCGCGGATCCGTGATCCCGGACACATCCGCCGGCTCACCGAGGCCGACAGCGTGGCGGCGGTCGCGACCGCCTGCGAAGCCGACCGGATGGCATTCGCGGCGGCCTGACGTCTTGCCCGGCGGGCTGCTCCAGCTGCGATGCGGCCGCCTGAACGCGGCGGGAAGCCGGAGAGTGGGCGACGAGGGACTCGAACCCCCAACCCCCTCGGTGTAAACGAGGTGCTCTGACCAATTGAGCTAGTCGCCCGGCCGCGTCGCCGAACCGTCTTCGCCGACACGTGATCGTGGCGGCAGCCGACCACGGCCACGTCTTCGCCGCCAGTGTAATGGCAGGAAAGCCGGCGTTCTTCGAGCTCTGGAAGAACTGGCGAAAGTTCTCGATTACTCCACTGGGGGGGTCGGCGTGTTAAATCCCGCCCAGGCCGCAAAACCTCATCGAATCCCGCAACCGGATTCTCCGATGCAAGGGACTGCTCCGGTTGCGCAGAGAGTGCGGCCGGTTCCGGATCAATTCACACTGGATGTTCCTCGATGCCCCACGGCTGCGTGTTCCAGCGCCCCGCGTGCCGACAGTCGATCAGAGCTTCCCGGCGCCGGATCACGCGGTGGGCCGTGCACCTTGCGGCGGTCCTCGTGAGCACGGTGTCGCCGGCCGCCGACCCGCCTCCGCGGGTCGATTTCGATCCCTCGACGGCCTTTGCCCAGATCGGCGATCCGGCCATCGAGACGGTGGACGAGATGACCGTCGGTGCGGCGCCTGGCAGCGGCCGCACCGTCAGCCCGGAGGACGACTCGTTCGTGAACCAGCTCGGACGCCGGTTCGCGAACATCCAGGATCCCGCGATCGAGACGGTGGATGAGCAGACGGTCGGCGGCAACGACCACTCCGGCGAGAAGGAGTGGTACGAAAAGATCAACATCCGCGGCTACACGCAGTTTCGCATCAATGACACGCTCTGGTACGACCCCGAGGGGGCGGGCCCGTATCACCCCAACGACAAGTCGGTGGGCCCCAACAACAACTTCTACATCCGGCGCTGCCGACTGATCTTCTCGGGCGACATCAGCGACCGGCTCTACATCTACATCCAGCCCGACTTCGCGTCGGGGCTCAGCGGCGTGTCGGACCCGGGCGCCATCAACTACGCGCAGCTCCGCGACTGCTACGGCGACTGCTACATCACGACCGACAAGGTGCACCGCGTCCGCGTCGGCCAGTCGAAGGTGCCCTACGGCTGGGACAACATGCAGTCGAGCTCCAACCGCCTGCCCCTCGACCGCTGCGATTTCATCAACGCCACCAAGAGCGAGCGCGGCCTCGGCGTCTTCTACTACTGGACGCCGATCTACGCCCAGGAACTCTACAAGTACGTGCTCGACGAGGGGCTCAAGGGCTCGGGCAACTACGGCGTGTTCGGCATCGGCTGCTACAACGGCCAGGGCAACTCGACGCTCGACCAGAACAACAACATGCATTTCGTGATGCGGCTCAACTCGCCCTACCAGTTCGCCAACAAGCAGGTCATCGAGGCGGGCGTGCAGGCCTACTGCGGCAACTACGTGCCCACCCTGTCGCCCATCAAGATCGGCAGCAATTCGTACACCCCGGTGGTGGTGTCTCCGTCGAACGGCGTGCTCGACCAACGGATCTGCGCCACGTTCGTCTACTATCCGCAGCGGCTCGGCGTGACCGCCGAATGGAACGTGGGCCTCGGGCCGCAGCTCTCCAGCCTCAACAACGTCTCGTCGAAGAATCCCCCCACGATCTCGAGCCAGCCCGTCTCCGGCGGCTACGTGCTCGTCAACTACAAGGCGGACACCGACAACTTCGGCCGGCTGTTTCCCTACTTCCGCTGGCAGATGGGGAGGGGCGGCTACATCTGGGAGAAGAACAGCCCGAACACCTACCTCGGCGAATTCGACCTCGGCCTCGAGTGGCAGATCACGCCGCAGATGGAACTCACCTGCGAATACGACTGGGTGAATCGGACGAACACCTCGGGCAAGGCCCCGATCCTCGCAAACGGCCAGTACGCCCAGTTTCAGGGTGACCTGCTGCGATTCCAGTTCCAGATCAACTACTGACGCGGTATAACCCGCCCCGTCGTCGACCGCGCAGCCACCACCACAGAAGGGATTCCGCCATGCACAGCCCTCGTATGCGAAACCTCCGTCGACCGATCGCCGCGGCCGTCGTGGTCGGATCGCTGGCAGCATGCCAAGCCGCCGCGTGGGCGGTCGAAGACCAGGCGGCCGCCGCGCAGCAGGCCGCCAACCCTGCCGATGCGATTCTCGGCGACTGGAAGCCGGCCGACATGGACGTGGCCATCCGGATCTTCCAGGCCAAGGGGCAGTACGTGGGCGGTGTCGTCAAGGCGGCCAATCCAGCGCTGATCAACACGGAGATGCTCCGCGGCATCGCCTACGATCCGGCCAGCCGCACCTGGCGCGGCGAGGTGTTCGCTCTGAAGCGGGGCGAATTCGTTCCCATGACCATCCGCATGACTCCCGCGGGATTCGAGATGGTGGCGGGGGCGGGATTGATGACGAAGACGATCGAATGGGTGCGGGTGCCCGTGGAGCAGCAGGGGGCGAACGCCGCGACGCGCTGATCGTTCACGCGTCGGGGCGCCGTCGCGGCCCACTCACGACGTGAACGCCCGCATGCCGGCCCAGGCGGCGACGATCGCCAGGACGTTCGTCGCCACGACGTAACCGCCGGCCGCGGCCGCGCGGCCGCGCTCCAGCAGTTCGACCGCCTGGAACGCGAAGCTCGAGTAGGTCGTGAACCCGCCGAGCAGCCCGACGAGCAGGGGCATCTCGAGCCCCGCCGGCAAGCCCCCGCGCGAGCGAGCGAGCCCTGCGATCGCCCCGAACGTGAACGAACCGCCGACGTTCACGAGCAACGTTCCCCACGGGAACCCGTCGCCCAGCCAACGCGACACCGCGGAAGTCAGGCCGGCCCGCAGCAACGCTCCTGCGCCGCCGCAGGCCGCGAGCAGCGCGAACTGTGCCAGGTGATGCATTTCCGCATTCTCGCCGTCGCCATGGCTGGCGCCCACCCCGGGCGTCGGTGCGACCACCCGCACGCCGATTTCGTTCCCGGTGGCTGGCGTCAGTCGCCGGCCGGCTGCAGTCTCACGTTGTCGATGAAGAACGCCGCCTTCTTCGTGCCGACACCGCTGAAGAGCAGGTAACTGGCATCCGTCCACGTCGGCTTGCAGGCGATCTTCGGGAAGGCCTTGCGGGAGCCATCCTGCCGAACGAGTTCCACGTCGTAGGAGCCGGCGCCGGTTTCGGCGGTGATGACCAGCCGAAACCATTCGCCCGGCGGGATCTCCGCCAGCGGCGTCGCATTGCCGGTGCCGGCCGACAACCGCCCGTTCCTCCACGTGACGAGCGGTCCGGCGGCAAAGTCACCCTTTCCCCGCATCTCGAAAAACCATTCCGCCCCGGGCTCGGACATCGCGTCGAAGCCGACGACGAACCGTCCGGAATCCCAACTCGGGCGAATGTGGAGCACCGGCTCGTGGGTCTTGGCGAGGTCGGGGGCGTCCTGCACCTTCAGGCTGCGTCCCGACTTCGCCGCGCGCTGCCCGTCGATCGGCAGGGGCGACGAGATCTCGGCAGTCACACCCACCCCTTCGCCGCGGTCGGGTTCCCCCTTCGGCCGCTGGAACGACGCCGCCGCAAGGCCGATCGCGCCGACGGCTTGCGTATCGAACGTTTCCAACGGCACGGCGAAGGCGGGCGTCGGCCAGGGATGAGCCTCTTTGTCCCACGTGGGATAGTCGTGGCCGCGGGCCGCCTCGGCCCGCCAGGCGGCATCGCCCGGGCGAACGCCCGCCAGGGAAAGATCCCAGGGCTTGAATCCGATCTTTGCAGCGGGGCTGCCCTCCTTGAGCCGGAAGTCGCGGGCCGCCGCATCGACGAACAGCGGATCGCCGAACAGGCTCCCGTTGTCGCGGCCCATCTTCCGCCAGGAATCCCAGGTGGTCGTGCCCTGATTGAGCGGGGCGGGCATCTTGCCGTCGGTGCACCAATACAGGTTGTCGCGGAAGACGATTGAGTCGGTCGGTTCGCCCTTGGCGGGCTTGTCCACGAGCGCCCACGAGGCGTCGCCGCGGTCGAGCAGCGTGGCGGGTGGATCCCAGATCACGATGTTGCGTTCGTACACGAAGCACAGCCGATTCTCATTGCGGGTGCGTTGCACCTGCGCCTTGCGGCCGAAGGCGAAGATGTTGTTGCGGACACGGTTGGCGTACCCGAAGTGCTGGTGGAAGCCGGAGTCCCAGGTGTCGTGCACGAGGTTGTTCTCGGCGAGTGAATCGCAACTGCCCTCGTCGTAGTAGATGCCCCAGCCGCCGTAGCGGTGGCTGTTGATGTGGTGGAAGTGGTTGCCGCGGATCACGGTGCCCGGCGAGGTGCCGAGGCCGTAGAAGCCGCCCATGTCGCTCAGATACGACCAGCCGAGGTGATGGATGTGGTTGTTCTCGACGAGCGTCTCGCGGGACACGCTCTCGCCGTAGCCCCAGTTCCAGCCGGCGCTCACGCCGGTGTAGTAGAGATCGGCGATGTCGCAGTGGGTGACGGCACAGTGCCGCGTGTGCGTGAACGTGACGCCGCAGGCGCTGGGGTGCCGTCGGCCGCCGTGCTGGATGATGCAGTCGTCCACGACCACGTGATGGCACACGTCGGCGTCCTTGGGGCGGGACGAGTCGCCCACGACCACACCGCCCCCGCCGAGGTCGTGCAGGTGGCAATGGACCACGGCGGAGTCGGCACAGCCGTTGTGGAAGTGGATCGCGTGCCGGCCGACATGGGCGACGGTGCACGATTCGATGCGAATGCCCTTGCTGTCGGCCACCTCGATCGCAGCCCCCACGCCCGGGGCGGCCTGGCCCTCGAACAGGCCGGTGGCGGGATAGCGATCGTTGTCGAATTCAAAACGGAGGCCGCGAAAGACAATCTCGTTCGCCCCCTTGATCGTGAGGAGTCGCTCGGCCGCGGGCACGACCGCGACGGCATGTTCGGCCTGCTCGCCCGGCAGCGGACGGTAGAGCAGTTCACCGGCCGATCGGTCCAGAAACCATTCCCCAGGGGCGTCGAGGGCGGCACGATAGTTCTCCAGCCAGAGCCGCAGGGCCGGGTCGGCTCCCGGCGCCAATGGATACCGGCTCTGGCCCTTGATGCGAACGCAGCGGGCGGCGTCGTTGAGATCGGCGATCCGGGCCTGCGTCGTGCACCAGTCGTGGGTGATGGTCACGAGCAGATCGTCCCGTTCGGAGGCCGGGATCGACCTCAGCAGCGCGTAGGCCTCGGCGGGAAGTTGGAAAGCCCTCTTCTCGGGCGCGGGGGCGAGATCCGCGAAGGCATCCGGGGGTGCGGCCGTCGTGATGTGGAGATAGCCGCGGTCGGGGTGTCGGGCCCGGGTGCAGCGGCGGCCGTTGATCCAGACCTGCTCGAACGCGCGACCGCCCGACTTCACCTCGGGAAGGGAGGCGACCCACAGGCCGTCCCGCTCCTTCCAGCCCGTGATCCGTTCACCGCCCGAAAAGACCGGCGATGCTCCAGGGGCCGCCACCCACTCGGTCTTGGAATCCTCCCCCGTGAGCGCGAGCGGCTCCTTCAGGGAATACGTGCCGTCGGCCACGACGATTCGCACGGGCTTGGGGGCGGCTCGGGCGGCGTCGCGGGCCGCCTCGGGCGTGCTGATCGGACCGGTGGGCGAGAGTTGGATGTCGGCGGCGACCGCCGGCGCGGCTCCGACGGGAGCCAGGCACGACATGCTCAGGATGATCAGGGACACGAGCGTCGGGATGACGCGCGGGCGGCTCGGGGCGTGGATCATTGGTTTGATGGAGAGGTGAAGGGGATCGGGTCACACGGGATCAGGGCGGTCAGTGCTGCGGCGTTCCCGGGATCGGCTCGGCGGCGGGGTCCCCGGGGGGGCGGTCGAGCGCGAGGTAGGCGAGCAGGTCGGCGAGTTCCTCGCGGGAACACTGCCGCTCGAGCCCCTCGGGCATCAGCGACGTCTCGTTGCGGCGCATCACGTCGATCTCCGCACGCGGAATCGTTTCGGCCGTTCCGCCCGGCAGCTTCAGGATGATCCGATCCGGCCCGTCCTCGACCATGAGGCCGGTGATCGCGCGGCCCTCGTCGGTGAGCACCGTCCACGACTGGTAGGCGGCGCCGATCACGAGGCTCGGGTCGAACACGTTGGAGAGCAGTTGGTCGAAGCTGGCCCGGCCGTTGGCGGTGATGTCGGGCCCGACCTCCGCGCCGCGGCCATGCAGCCGGTGGCAGGTGGCACACACCCGCGTGAACACCACCTCGCCGCGGACGGCATCCCCGTGCGTCTCGGCCGCGAGGGTGCGCATCTCGGCCACCACCCGTTCGCGGTCGGGGTTGCGGCCCTCGCGGACGGTGCCCCAGCGTTCACGGACGATCGCGGTGATCCCAGGGTCGTCGAGCGCCGCGACCCGACGAAGCTGGTTGGCGTCGAGCATGGGATCGGCGACGCGTCCGGCGACCACCGCCTCCAGCAGCGCCCGGGCCGCCGCGGCACGTTGGGTGAGCAGATCGACCGCCTGTGGCCGCACCTCCGGCGGAAGACCCGGCAACGCCTCGATCACGACGGACCAGACACCGGGATCGTCGCTCCGGGCGAGCACGGCCAGCGCGTCTCGACAGGCGGATGGCCGGCTGGTCTGGGCGAGGATGCCGGCGGCGACTCCGCGGACCTCCGGTGAACGTGACGCGACGAGCGCCGCAAGTGCGGGGATCTGCAGGCTGCCTTCGGCGCCTGCCCGCGCGGCGATCGCGACGGCCGCATCGGAATCGCCACACGCTGCGGCCAGCACGAGGATCTTGCCGTGGCGTGGGTCGTCAGGCCGTCCGGCGGCCGCGGTGACGACCGGCTTCAGCATGTGGGCGATCGCGGCGAGCCGTTGCTCCGCGAGCCGGCCCTCGCGAACTTCGGCCAGCAGTCGATCCAGCAGCGGGCTCGGCCCCGGCGCCGCTATCTCCGCCTCCAGCCGGGCGGCGATCATCGGCCCGTCCGGCACGGCGCGAGACAGTTGCCATTGCAGGATTCGATCCGCGAGCGCCGCACCGGCGGGCGCCGCCGCCACCTCGGTGGGCAACCGGTAGGCCGCCCCGGCGCCACCCGGGCGCTCGGCGATCGCGTGCAGGCCCCGCCACACGAACCGCGCATGGTGGAGGTCGTCCGGGGCGGCGAGGATCGACCGCGCCAGCGGCTCGGCGAGATCGTCGAGCGGCAGCCCGCCGCCATCGCCGAGGGCCGCGTTGCCGATGGCGATCGCGGCCTGAAGCCGGACCGGGGCCGCCTCGTCGGCAAGACCGCTGACGAGCAGGTCGCGGTCGATCACCGGCGCGGAGCCGGGCTGCCTGGCCAGTCGGATCGCCCACCCGCGAAGGAACGGATCGGAGTGGACGGAGAGCGTGCGAACGGCCTCGGCGTGCAGGTCGCCCAGGCGCCGCGGGTCGCAGCCGGCCAGCGCGAACGCCATGTGCCGCACGTGCGTCGATGAGACGCGGTCGCCGGTGTCCCGCAGGCGGGAAAGCAGTTCGCGGGCCGTTTCGGGTCGACTCCGTTCGCCGATCAGCCGCTGCGCCGTCTCCCGCATCCAGACGTTCGGGTGACCGAGAAGGTCGAGCAACTCCTCGTCGCCGTGGGTGGCGAGGTCGAAGGGCTCGCAGGCGGGCGTGTCGCGGTAGGTGATCCGATACAGCCGACCGCGCAGGCGGTCGACGCCCGCCGGGTCGGCGTTCGCATCCTGGTAACAGTGGTACCTGTCGTACCAGTCGAGAACCCAGAGGCAGCCGTCGGGGCCGGTCTTCTGCACGACCGGCATGAACCAGACGTCGTTGGCGGTGAGGAAGTCGGGGTCGGGCAGGCCGCGGTACGTCGAGCCGGCCCGCTCGATGCGATCGACGTTGATACAGCCACCGTGCACGTTGCCCATGAACAGCCGGCGGCGATAGGCCTCCGGATAGACCTCGGAGTCGAACCAGGTGATGCCGCAATAGGCGGCAAGCTGGTGCTTGTGCTTGACGATCGACTCGAGCTTCCACGCTTCGGGCGGCTGCGGCCCGGCCTGACGGTGGTAGAAGCCGCCCTCGACGAGGTGCCAGAGGTGGTCGATCACGCAGGCCGACACGAAGGAGTCGCCCTCGTCGTTGAAGGCGATGCCCCAGGGATTGCTCGTGCCGCGACACACGACCTCGAACTCCCGCGTTCGCGGATGCACGCGAAACAGGCAGCAATCGAACTTCCAGCCGGGGTGCTCGGGTCGGTGGTTGGGATTGCCCGGTGCATAGTGGACGTGGCTGCCGTTGAACACGCCGTTGAGCCCGTAGAGCCAGCCGTCGGGGCCCCAGGTGAGCGAGTTCGGCAGCTCGTGCGTGTCGAGCCTGCCGAAGCCCGTGACGACGACCTCGCGACGGTCGGCGGTGCCATCGCCGTCGGTGTCCTGCACGAAGAGCAGGTCCGGCGCCGCAGCCACCCATGCGCCGCCGTGGCCGACAGCGATGCCCGACGGAATGTTGAGGCCGTCGAGGAAGGTCGTGGCCCGGTCGGCCCGGCCGTCGCCATCGGTGTCGGTGAGCACCTTGATCCGATCGCGGCCGGGGCCCGCATCCCGCCGAGGGTATTCGAGCGACTCCGCCACCCAGACCCGGCCCCGCTCGTCGAAGGCCATCGCCACCGGATTGACGAGGTCGGGCTCGGCGGCGAAGAGTTCCGCCGCGAACCCGGGTGGCACCGTCATCCGCCGCGCCGCCTCGTCCGGTTCGAGCGGCTGTCCCGGCGGCTTCGACTGCCGCCGAGGCACGAACGTGGCCGCGGGTTCGGCGCCGCATGCGGAGCCGGCGAGTGCGAAGCCCGCGAACAAGATCGCGGCGGCGGTCGCGGCGGGGGGAGGTCGTCGCATGCGGGGTGGACGCAACGCAGCTGGGGGTGGCCGGCGTGGGCCAGAGTCGGTGGCCGAGGCCGCCGAAGTTTATCGAGCCGGCATACCCGTCGCAAAGTTGTCGCGGTGGTCGTATGGCGATCCCGCGTGAACGCCGGGGCGCTTCGTCAGCCACCCGCGGCGGGCTTGGGCGGCGGCACGACGACCCGCACGCCGAGTTCCACGAGCTGCTTCGTCTCCACCGCCGCGGGAGCGCCGGTCATGAGGTCGCTGGCCTTCTGCGTCTTCGGAAACGCGATCACGTCGCGGATGCTCTCCAGGCCGCCGAACAGCATCACCCAGCGGTCGATGCCGAGCGCGATGCCGCCGTGCGGCGGGGCGCCGCTCCGCAGCGCGTCGAGCAAAAAGCCGAACCGCTCGCGGGCCGTGTCGGCCGAGATGCCGAGCAGCTTGAAGACCTTCTCCTGCGTGGCCCCGTCGTGGATCCGGATCGTGCCGCCGCCGGCCTCCGAGCCGTTGATCACGAGGTCGTAGGCCACGGCGCGGCAGGCGGCCGGATCACCCTCCAGCAGATCCAGATCGGCCGGCCGCGGCGCCGTGAACGGATGGTGCATCGAGGCCCAGCCGCCGCTCTCGGTGTCGCGGGCGAACATCGGGAAATCCACGACCCATGAAAAGTGCATCGCCTTCGGGTCGTAGAGCCCCAACTGCGCGCCGAGCCGCTTGCGCAGCATGTGGAGCGCCTTGCACGTGACGTCGAACGAGTCGGCCACGACGAGCGCGAGATCGCCGGCCTCGCAGCCGAGCGCCGCCTTGAGCCGGTCGGCGATCGCCGTGAGGTTCTTGGCGACGGGACCCGACCACGAGCCGTCGGGCTCCACCTTCAGCCACACCAGCCCCTTCGCGCCCCCTTCGACGGCCACGGCGGTCAGGTCGTCGAGATCCTTCCGCGAGAATTTTCCGGCGGCGCCCGGCACGCGGATGCCGCGGACACGGCCGCCCGACTCGACCGCCCCGCGAAACACGCGGAAGTCGCTCTCGCCGGCGAGCGCCGTGAGGTCGGTGATCTCGAGGCCGTAGCGCAGGTCGGGCGCGTCGTGGCCGAACCGCTCCATCGCCTCGTCCCACGAGAGCCGCGGCAGGGGGAGCGGCACGTCGAGTCCGAGAATCTCCCGGGCCGTGCGCTTCACGAGCCCCTCGATCACGCCCATCACGTCGTCGGCCTCGACGAACGACATTTCCACGTCGAGCTGGGTGAATTCCGGCTGCCGGTCCGCCCGGAGATCCTCGTCGCGGAAGCACTTCGCCACCTGCACGTAGCGGTCGAAGCCGGCCATCATCAGCAACTGCTTGTAGAGCTGTGGCGACTGCGGCAGGGCGAAGAACGAGCCGTGTTCGAGCCGGCTGGGCACGAGGTAGTCGCGGGCGCCCTCCGGCGTGCTCTTGCCGAGCAT
>Ga0136644_10003231_pt1 | contig 12210 bp, 14 predicted proteins | sample C_130820_EF_Meta_FD_94780 | JGI IMG/M metagenome (GOLD analysis project Ga0136644, IMG submission 94780) | Freshwater microbial communities from Lake Croche, Canada to study carbon cycling - C_130820_EF_MetaG (v2) (version 2) | ecosystem: Environmental > Aquatic > Freshwater > Lake | place... | reverse complement strand
TGCACAGCACCGCCATGCCGTGCCGGCGGCCTTCGCTGACACAATTTCTCTGCAGGCCCATCAAAAAGCAGCCGACTACACCTTGGCCAAAGCACGTGTGGGCTTGATCGACATGGGATTGGATGCGGTGTTATTGATGGGCTGGACGTTGCTCGGCGGGCTCGATCTCTTGAACCAACTGACGCTGCATTGGCTCGGCGCAGGCATGACGCAACAACTGGTGCTGGTGGTGAGTTTTGCGATGATCGGTGGCCTGATCGGTTTGCCTCTGACCCTCTACCAAACCTTTGGCATTGAACAAGGTTTTGGCTTTAACAACACAACGCCCGCACTTTGGTTGAGCGACCTGCTCAAAGGCTTGTTGGTCGGTTTGGTGCTGGGTCTGCCTATCTTGGCTCTGGTGTTATGGCTGATGGACACGGGAGGGGCCACTTGGTGGCTTTATGCCTGGGTCGCTTTGGTCGCCTACCAATTGTTGGTGATGTGGATTGCACCCAATGTGATCATGCCTTTGTTCAATAAGTTCACCCCTTTGGAAGATGCCTCTTTGAAAGAGCGCGTAACAGCACTCATGACGCGTTCGGGCTTCACCGCCAAAGGTTTTTTTGTCATGGATGGCAGCCGCCGTTCAGCCCACTCCAACGCTTTTTTCACTGGGCTAGGTTCTGCCAAACGGGTGGTATTTTTCGACACCTTGCTGGCACAACTCAATGGCGATGAAATGGAAGCGGTGCTCGCCCATGAACTGGGACACTTCAAACATCGCCATATTTTGAAAATGATGCTCACCAGCTTTGCCGTCAGTCTTGCTGGCTTGGCTCTGTTGGGTTGGCTGTCGCAGCAGGTGTGGTTTTACACCGGGCTTGGGGTGACCCCTAACCTGAAAGGCGACAACAGTGCACTGGCGCTTCTTTTGTTCATGCTGGTACTGCCTCTGGTGACCTTTTTTGTTTCACCCATATCGGCTCGCCGCTCACGGCGCTTTGAGTTTGAAGCAGACGCTTATGCCGTGGCCAACAGTGATGCCAAGGCCTTGGGCAGCGCACTGCTCAAGCTCTACCAAGACAATGCTTCGACGCTCACGCCCGACCCATGGTTTGTGGCGTTTTATTACTCGCATCCACCAGCTTCTCAACGCTTGGCGCGGATTGGCGCATGACGCTCAGTGGCTTGGTGATTGCCACACACGGCCGCCATTGCGTGGTGGAAACCCCTGACGGAGAACGTCGCATATGCCACCCACGAGGCAAGAAAAGTCAGGTCGTCGTAGGCGACCATGTGCAATGGTTGGCCAGTGAAGATGAAGGGACCATTGAAAGCATAGAGCCCCGCAGCAACTTGTTTTACCGGCAAGACGAATTGCGTACCAAGTCGTTTGCGGCGAACTTGGACCAAGTGTTGATTTTGTTGGCGGCTGAGCCCGAGTTTTCAGAAATGCAGCTCGCACGCGCATTGATCGCCGCAGAAGCACAACACATCACGCCCGTGATTGCACTCAACAAACGTGATTTAACAGTTTTATTTGCGCATGCCTTGACTCGCTTATCGCCCTATGTGGACATGGGCTATACCGTGTTGTCTTTGGCCCTCAAAAGCGGGGACTTGGGAGATTTACCTGAACGCCTTGCCAACAAAACCACCTTGGTTCTTGGCCCCTCAGGAACCGGCAAGAGCACCATGGTCAACGCGCTGGTTCCAAATGCCAACGTTGCCACCCAAGAGATTTCACATGCACTCAATTCAGGCAAGCACACCACCACTGCGACCACCTGGCATTGGGTTGATGCACAGCGACACACTGGTTTGATTGACTCGCCAGGGTTTCAAGAATTTGGGCTTCACCACATCGACGCCATGCAGCTAGCGGCATACATGCCAGACTTCAAGCCACACGTCACGCATTGCAAGTTTTACAACTGCACACATTTGCATGAGCCCAGTTGTGGCGTTCGAGATGCTGTGGACAAGGGACTCATCAACGCTTCGCGCTATCGCGTCTACAGCTTGCTGTTTGCAGAACTGACACAACCGGCCCATTACTGAGCAAGGTTAATTTCTAGCCAAGCAAGCGCGCCAGTGTGAGCAAGGCCAACAGCACCATCCACAAAACCACTGTTCGCCACACCAAGCCAACCACACTGGAGAGATGGGCCAACTCTGGCTCACGGCCTGGGGTGCTCTCACTGTCTGGCAAATTTGGGCCCGGGTCGTGCACTACACCCGCATCTGGTGTGGACTGAGTGCCCAACGCCTCCCCGCCTAAACGCACATTCAACGCACCTGAGGTTGCAGACAACACTACGCCATCGTTGTCATCAGGGAAACGTTGCGCATGGTTACGCCAGCAATCGATGGCTTCTTCAAAATTACCCACCACAGCAAACGCCACCGCAGTGATGCGAGCGGGCAACCAATCCACCCAGCGCCAAGCGGACAAGGCTGCCAACTGCAAGGGTTGGCTCACCCAATCTTTGTGGTGTTTTTCTGAAGTCCGCCACGCCTGACTGACCCAAGCACTCATGCGGTACATGACTGCACCCGCCGGCCCCAATCCCAGAGCAGCCAGCACTGAAAACCAAGCCAACACCCCAAACACATGCCGGTGAGCAGAAAGTACGGAGTGCTCAATGACATGGCGCAACAATTCGCTTCGCGGCAAGGTGCCGACTGATACATGCTGCCATGTGGCCAAGCGTTGTCTTGCCAAGACTTCATCACCGGCGTCTAAGGCGTCACGGATATCTGTGAAGTGGTGGCTGAATTGGCGAAACCCCAAAGAAGCATAGAGCACGCACACACTCCACACCATGGCCACCGGCCAACCTAAAAAATACAGCAAGGTCCAATGCAACATCAAGGCCAAAAAAGTGGGGATGCCGACAGCCAAGGACCAAGTGGCCCAAGCTAATTCAGGGTGGCCAGCGTCCAAACTGCGGCTAACCCAGAAAATCCAACTGCGCAAGTTGCGCCGCACCCAGTTGTCCGGGGACAAAGGTCTGGCTTGTTCAATCAACAACGCAAAAAGCAGGGCCAAAAAACTCATACTCCGATGATAACGGGCACCTCAGGGGCCGCCATCAAGCCTGCAAAAAGCAATAGAAATTGCGCAACATACTTGCGGTAGCGCCCCAAATAAACCGCTCATGTGGGCCATCTTGATAGGGCATAGACAACCACTCACGTGCGAAGCCCTCATGCTGAACCTGATGCCAACGGTGGTTGGCTGGATTCATCAAAAAAGCCAGGGGCACCTCAAATGCGTTGGCAACTTCAAAAGGGTTGGGTTGCAGCGTCATATCGGCTGAAATCAAAGCCACCACGGGTGTGACATAAAAGGACGAACCTGTGATGTAGATCGGCAATTCACCCAGAACATTCACATGCATCGGATCAAGCCCCACCTCTTCTTGGGCCTCGCGCAATGCGGTTGCAGCAGCATCGGCATCACCCGGATCTGATTTGCCACCGGCAAAAGCAATTTGGCCGGAATGGGTGGACAAATGCGCGGTTCGTTGGGTCAACAACACCGTCAGTTGCTCGCGCATGATCACCCCAACCAAGACGGCCGCTTGTGCAGGTTCTCGGTCCATGAATTTGCGTTCACGCACCAGCTCAGGCTGCCAAATGGGTGGGGCGGCAAATCGTGCGATCAACGCCTGCGGGGTCATTCGGTCCGGCGACACGGGCGACATGTGCCGATCCACGCGAACCACGGGAACTTGCAGGGGGTCGAAGATGTGGGCTTTAGACATAGAAAAAGCCACCGCAAGTGATGACTTGGGGTGGCTTCTTGGCTGGCAAAAAGTAATCGTTTAGAAACGACTCATTTCGCAGCGGCTGCGGCTTTGGAAGCTGCGGCCGACTTACTGACCAATTTTTCTTTGATGCGAGCCGACTTGCCACTGCGGTCACGCAAGTAGTACAACTTGGCACGACGCACATCACCGCGCCGCTTGACTTCGATGCTCGCGATGAGGGGGCTGTAGGTTTGGAAGGTACGCTCTACGCCTTCACCGCTGGACACTTTACGGACTGTGAAGCCGCTGTTGAGACCGCGATTGCGCTTGGCAATCACCACACCTTCATAAGCCTGGACACGCTTGCGGGTGCCTTCAACCACATTGACGCTCACAATGACTGTATCGCCGGGTGCGAATTCTGGGATGACTTTGCCGAGGCGAGCAATTTCTTCTGCCTCAAGGGTTTGGATCAGGTTCATGTTTTCCTCTAAAGATCTTGATCGCGCTACACAAAAGGCTTCAAGCACGGTGGCAAGAAGCGGCCGATCAGAGGATCGAAAAGCCCACGATTATAGCGTTTTTTGATAAGCCAACAAAGACTCGTCCGCAGGTGTGAGTCGCTGCGCCTCACGTGCCACCTCGATCAATTCAGGGCGAAGTCGCGCAGTCAGCAACAGTCGTTGGTCTCTGCGCCACCGCTCAATCTGAAGATGGTGCCCTGACAACAGCGCATCCGGCACGCCATGCCCCTCCCACAACTCAGGTCGTGTGTAGTGCGGGCAATCCAACAACCCATCGAGGGCAGGGTTAAAACTATCCAACTGATGGCTGCCTTCGTCATTGAGGACGCCTGGTTGAAGGCGCGCCACAGCATCCAACAAAGCCATGGCTGCCAATTCACCGCCAGACAAGACAAAGTCACCCAAACTGACCTGAAAGTCCACATGCATGTCGATGAAACGCTGGTCAATGCCTTCGTAGCGCCCACACAGCAACACAGCGCCTGTGCTGTGAGACCAGCGCTGGACCATGGCATGTTGCATGACCTTGCCGGTCGGAGAAAAGAGCACCACGGGGGCCTGGTCGCGACTTTGCTCCCGCTCTGCGCGTATGGCATTCAGGCAAAGAAGCAAGGGCTCGGCCATCATCACCATGCCCGGCCCGCCGCCAAAAGGGCGATCGTCCACGCGGCGGTAATTACCTTGTGCGAAATCGCGGGGATTCCAAAGGCGAACCATGACTGCCCCCGTCTCGTAGGCGCGACGTGTCACACCGCTTTTTAAAAACGGATCAAACAACTCAGGAAACAAAGTGATGATGTCAAAACGCACGCGTCAACTCAGTCCTGTGCATCAGTAATCAGGCTGCCAGTCGGCCGTGATGCGACCGGCAGATACATCCACAGCGTCGATATAAACCCCGACAAAGGGGATCATGCGCTCCTTAAGAGTATCGCCATCTTGGTAACTCAACACCAAGACTGTTTGTGGACCAGTATGCAGCAACTCTTTGACTTGCCCAAGGGTAATGCCCTCGCGGTTGACCACATCCAAACCGATCAAATCCACCCAATAGAACTCGTCTGCTTCTGGGGTTGGAAAACTCGAACGGGGCACGAAAATTCGGGCGCCTTTGAGAGCCTCAGCCGCTGTTCGATCGGCGACGGCGTGGGCGCTGGCCACCACTGTGTCGGAGTGATCTTTGGCTTCGATGATTTTCAAAAGAACCGTGCCTGAAAAAGTCTTGGCGCCTCTCTCGGTCGGCTGCAAATACCAGCGCTTGGAAGAAAAAAGCGCTTCCGGAGAAGCGCTATAGGGCAAAACTTTGAACCAGCCTTTAATGCCCCAAGCATCAGCAATGCGTCCGACTTCGACGGCGTCTGCAGGTAAATCTGCAGACTCCAAGTCGAGCGTCACCGCCATGCTTTTTGGCAGATTAAGCCGCTGCTTTGGCAGCTTGCTTGATCAAACGCTCGACGGTGGGCGAGCATTGCGCGCCAACACCAGTCCAGTGCGACAAACGGTCTTGTGCAATGCGCAAACCTTCTTCGCCGCCTTTGGCGATCGGGTTGTAAAAACCGATGCGTTCGATGAAGCGACCATCGCGACGAACGCGTTTGTCTGCCACAACAATGTTGAAAAACGGACGGGCTTTAGAGCCGCCGCGGGAAAGTCGGATGACGACCATGATGAATCCTTCGGGTGGGTGGGTGTTTTCAACGTTTGAGACACGCGCTAAGGCCACCCGGCCTGCGACACGCTGAAAAGCTCTCCATTATAGCCGTCTACACTGTGGCCATGAAAAACAAAACTGCTGCGGCTTGGTTGGCCTTCGTCGGGGGCCCTTTGGGACTCCATCGGTTTTACCTGTTCGGCCTGAATGACACCTTGGGATGGCTGTTGCCCATCCCAACCGCACTGGGCCTGTATGGCATTGAACGGGTGCAAGAAAACGGCTTAGATGACATGGCCAGTTGGTGGCTCATCCCGATGCTGGGTTTTACGGTGGCTGCGTGTGCACTCAACGCCATCGTCTACGCCTTGATGACGACTGAAGACTGGAATTCTAAATTCAACCCTGAAGCGCAGCCTGATGCGCCTGCTGGCCAAACACATTGGGGAACAATTGGCGCCATCGTGGTGGCGTTATTGATAGGCGCCACCGTGCTGATGTCGAGCATCGTGTTCAGCTTTCAGCGTTATTTCGAATACCAAATCGAAGAAGCTCAAAAAATCTCTCAATAAATTAACACGCCGTAGAGCCGAACCTTCAAGTAACTCCTAGAACAAAGGCGCTGGCAGGTTAATTGGGCTCACCCTGTTGGATGCGATCTATCTCTTGGTGCCGAACTGCATGAAGCATTGCCGGACTGACTAGGTCAGGACAAATTTCCGCCAAGGGCAACAAGACGAAAGCACGTTCACGCCAGCGTGGATGAGGCACCGTCAACTCGGGCGAGGCCAACACCAGGTCACCATAGAAAATCACATCAAGATCGAGCGTTCGAGGGGCATTTTGATAGGACCGCATTCGGCCTGCTGCGTGCTCCAAGGTTTGCAAGGCAGTCAGCAATTGATGCGCAGAAAGTTCGGTCTCCAATAGGACCACCGCATTGATGAAGTCAGGCCCCAGCGCTTGATATGGCGCTGTGCGGTAACCAGAGGACACTTTCAGCACAGACGTCTTTGGAAGTCCCGACATGTCGTGGATGGCTTGTTGGATCGTCGCCCAGGCATCACCAAGGTTGGCCCCCAGGGCCACCACAGCCGATACCTGTTGGGTGTCCATCCACTCACCGATCAGTCGGAAGCTGCCACACCATCTGTGCCACCCGAGGGTTTGCGGCGACGGCGGCGGCGTTTCTTTGCTGGGGAATTGGCAGAGTCAATGTCGGCGTCCGAAGATGTTGAAACATCGGAAAAACGAGGGTCATCCTGAGGTTTTTCTGCTCGGCGTACCGAATGAACACGCGGGACGCGCTGTGTTTTCTGGCTCTCAAGTCGTACTTGCTGCAGCAAATCTTCACGCGTGGCATCGTCCGCGACGCTAAATTCTTGCCACCAGTCCGCCAAAACGTCATCCACTTCACCCACATCGGCACGCAAACGCATGAAATCAAAGCCAGCTCTGAATCGTGCTTGGTCCACCAAGCTCCAAGGACCACTGCCCACCCGTTTCTCAAAGCGCGGTTGCATCATCCAAATTTCACGCATATCAGCGGCAAGCTTGCCTCGACCTGAGACATCGCCAATACGTGACTCAAACACCTCATCGATGGCGTCTTGCAAGGCTGGCAGGGGCGGCTGCTTGACGCGGCGCTGTGCCCACGCCTCCCGCACATCGGACCACAACACACAAGCCAGTAAAAAGCTAGGTGCAACAGGTTTTCCCTCACCCACGCGCCGATCGGTGTCTTGAAGGGCCGTTTGCACGAAAGCTTGATCAGCACGTTCAACCACAATGTCGAGCAATGGGTAAATGCCTTTTGCCAAACCCTGTGATTTGAGTTGCTCCACACTGGCCAAGGCATGGCCCGTTTGCAGTAATTTGAGCATCTCATCAAACAAGCGGCTCTGTGGCACATCGGCCAACAATTTGGCAGCGCGCTTGAGAGGCGCCGCTGTTTTGGACTCCAACTTAAAACCCAAGACAGCCAACTTGGCGGCAAAACGCACAGCACGAATCACCCGCACCGGATCTTCACGGTAGCGCAAGGCAGGGTCCCCAATCATGCGGAGCACCTTTTTCTTGGCGTCCCCAATGCCACCGTGGTAGTCAATCACATGCCCAGTTTCTGGGTCGTAGTACATCGCGTTGATGGTGAAATCACGGCGGGCCGCATCTTCATCTTGCGGGCCCCAGACGTTGTCGCGCAACACACGCCCGCTCGCATCAACCGCGTGCTTCATGCCTGCCAATTCTTGCTTGCTGCTGCGCTCGTTGCCCTTGACTTGTTCGGCATCCGCGCTATCGAGTTGCGCGCGGAAGGTCGATACCTCAATCACCTCGTGCTCACGACCTCTGCCGTACACCACGTGAACAATGCGAAAGCGTCGTCCAATGATGAAAGCACGGCGAAACGCTGCTTTGACCTGTTCAGGGGTGGCATTGGTTGCCACATCGAAATCTTTCGGTTTAAGGCCTAACAACAAGTCACGCACTGCACCACCGACGATGTAGGCTTCAAACCCTCGGTCCTGGAGGGTGCGCACCACATGAAGTGCTCGCTCATCGACCCAGTCGAGGTTGATCCCATGGACCGAAGCAGGCACCACCTGGCGTTTACCCAGAGAGGGCTTCTTGCTGCTGGACGTTTTGCCCATCAGCTTGTTGATGAATTGTTTGATCATTGTTGAGAGAACAGTTCCAAGATCGGCCACCCATTCGCCATGGCAGTGGCTCGTAGTTTGGCGTCAGGATTGGTCGCTACCGGATGGTTGACGCGCTTGAGCAAAGGCAAGTCGTTGGTGGAGTCACTGTAAAACGTGGTGTCTACATCCTCCCACGCCAACCCTTGCGCTTGCAGCCATTGTTGCAGACGTTGCACCTTACCCTCACGCATGGATGGGACGCCCAATATTTCGCCGTTAAACCAACCCTCAGCGGTTCGGGCCAGCTCAACGGCAATCAATTCACCCACACCCAAGGCCTGGGCAATCGGTCGAGTCACAAATTCATTGGTCGCGGTGACGATCACCAAACAATCGCCCTTCATGCGGTGTTGCTCCAGCAAAGCCAGCGCCTCGGGGCGAATTGAAGGAACGATCACTTCTTGCATGAAACGCGCGTGTGCAAGCGCCGCCTTCTCGGGACCTTGCAGGCGAAATGCCTCGGTTGCAAAGCGCACGTAGTCATGGATATCCAGAGTTCCAGCTTGGTAGTGAACGTAGAACGCATCGTTCTTAGCAGCAAACTCGATGGGATCTGTCCATCCCAGAGTGATCGTGAACTCACCCCAAGCGTGGTCAGAATCAATGGGCAGCAGCGTGTGATCAAGGTCAAATAAAGCAAGTTTCATCTGAGTCACAAATCTTCCAGCATGGCTTTGAGCAAGGGAATGGTGATTGAGCGCTGGGCTTGCAAAGCATACCCATCGAGTTGGTCCAAGAGCTGTATCAAGTTACCCAAGTCACGGCTGAACCTATTCAACATAACGCCCATCACTTCATCGCTTAAGAAAATTCCGCGCTCATCGGCTTGTTGACGCAGCACGGCACGCCGCTCTGACTCACTGAGTACATGCAAGTGGTAAACGTGCCCCCAGCCTAAGCGAGTGCGCAAGTCCTCGCGCAACTTCAAATCGCTTGGAGGCATCAAGCCTGCGGCCAAAACCCAACGCTGTTGACCAACGGTTGGTGCAGTTGCGTTGACAAACCAATTGAAAGCCGCTTGCTGTTGCACTGCGGTGTAGAGGTGAACATCGTCCATTAATACGACGCGCCAAACCTCTTGAAAAACTGGCGGCTCTGGCAGGGCTGCATCTAACCAACCTACTGGGCAGCCTTGCTCTCGTAAGGCCGATTGAACACCGCGCAGCAAATGAGATTTACCTGCTGCGAACTCACCCCACAAATAAGTGGGCACCGGCGAACGCTTGTCGTTGCCAACCCACAACTGGAGATGTTGCAAAGCAGCGGCATTGGGCCCAGCTAAAAAATTATGCAAACTCGGGCCAGGGGCCAATCCAATGTCGAGCGCAATTTGCTTCATCAACGCTCAAAGCCCCCGATACAAAGCACTACTTTGGTAATGCCGTCGCAATCGACGCATAGCCACCAGCAAGACCGCGCTCACAGGCAAGGCCACTAGCACGCCGACAAAGCCCAGCAACTGTCCAAAAGCAAGCAACGCAAAAATCACATGCAAGGGATGCAATCCAATGCGCTCACCCACCAAACGCGGGGTCAATACAAAACTTTCAATCAATTGCCCTAAACCGAAGACCACGCTCACCATCCACATCGCATCGACAAGACCCATCTGCAACATACCCGCCAGAGCGGCCAACACCAAACCCAGGCCAAAACCCACATAGGGCACAAACACGGCCAGACCTGTAAATATGCCGATCGGCCAAGCCAGCTCCAAACCGAACCACCACAAGGCCATGCCGTAATAGATGGACAGCGCCAACATGACCGAGAGCTGCCCGCGCAAATACTGCCCCAGCACCAGATCTGCCTCGCCAACAAAACTGTCGTAAGCACTGCGCATGGGCAAAGGTACCAAGGCTTCAACGTGCCGAACAAAACGACGCCAATCGAGCAACAAGTAAAAAAGCACCACAGGTACCAACACCAGGTTACCAATCACAGCCAAAGCCACACTGCCACCAATGCGCAAGGAACTCAGGGCTTGCTCAAATCCATCTTGGAAAGAAACACTGAAGGTCTTGAGAATCAAGCCCTTTAAACTGGCCGCATCGACTTGGAACGAGATGCCCATCGCGTGCAACCAGGGATTGAGGACCGTCTGTCCCCGCTCAACCAAAACCGGTAATTGGTCGCGCATGCGCGGCAGCTCATTGCTGAGAATGGGCAACAGCAACATCAGCACAGCCAACATCAAAACGACAAACCCGATTTCTATAACCACCACTGCGGCCAAGCGTGGCAAATATCCGCCAAACACCGCCTGCAAGCCACGCACCAAAGGGCTCAAGGCGTAAGCTAAAACGGCGGCCACTACAAACGGCATCAACACAGGTCCTAACAGCCACAACAAAAGCAACAACAGCGTTGCAATCGCCATCCAAGCCAGGGCGTGTTGTTGGGTTGGTGTCAATTGCATACAGCAGGTGAGTTGATGGGCTTTAAAATTCCTGCCTGATTCTATCGGTGCGCTCACTCTGGCGCCCCACTGCACCCTGACCCACCATGAACAAACCCCTTTCCTATAAAGACGCAGGCGTCGACATTGACGCTGGCGACGCCTTGGTTGAGCGCATCAAACCACTGGCTAAAAAAACCATGCGTGAGGGTGTATTGGCTGGCATCGGCGGATTTGGCGCACTCTTTGAAGTGCCCAAACGCTTCAAAGAGCCCGTCTTGGTGAGCGGAACAGATGGTGTCGGTACCAAGTTGCGCTTGGCATTTGAATGGCAAATGCACGACACAGTGGGCATTGATTTGGTGGCCATGAGTGTCAACGACGTGCTGGTTCAAGGTGCAGAACCTCTGTTTTTCTTGGACTATTTTGCCTGCGGAAAACTCGATGTGGATACCGCAGCGGCGGTGGTCGGCGGCATTGCCAAAGGCTGTGAGCTGTCTGGCTGCGCCCTCATTGGTGGCGAAACCGCAGAGATGCCTGGCATGTACCCTGATGGCGAATATGACTTGGCAGGTTTTGCGGTCGGCGCGGTGGAAAAATCAAAAATTCTGAGTGGCCAAAACGTCCAAGTTGGCGATGTGGTGCTCGGACTGGCCTCCGCTGGCGTGCACTCGAATGGATTCTCGCTGGTGAGGAAAGTCATTGAACGCGCTGGCGACGAAACGCCAAGCACATTGGACGGTCAGCCTTTCAAACAAGCCATCATGGCGCCCACCCGCCTGTATGTGAAGAGCGTGTTGGCAGCACTGGCCACACAGCCCATCAAAGCATTGGCCCACATCACGGGCGGCGGTTTGCTGGAAAATATTCCTCGGGTTCTGCCCGATGGTCTGGCAGCTCACTTGCGCAAAGGCAGTTGGCCGCAAACTGAGCTGTTCGCATGGTTGCAAGCAACAGCCGGCATAGATGACATCGAGATGAATCGCACCTTCAACAATGGCATTGGCATGGTGGTGGTGGTTGATGCCGCCCATGCCCAAGCGTGCGCTGCATTCCTGCGCAATGAAGGCGAAGCGGTATACGCCATCGGTGTCATCGCACAACGCGCAGAGGGCGCTGCGGTTGTTGTCGCTTAAAGCTGAATCAGGCCTTTTCGTCTGCGTTTGGCAGTAACACAGCCAACCGTTTCTTGACCCAACCG
>Ga0136644_10003226_pt1 | contig 12220 bp, 13 predicted proteins | sample C_130820_EF_Meta_FD_94780 | JGI IMG/M metagenome (GOLD analysis project Ga0136644, IMG submission 94780) | Freshwater microbial communities from Lake Croche, Canada to study carbon cycling - C_130820_EF_MetaG (v2) (version 2) | ecosystem: Environmental > Aquatic > Freshwater > Lake | place... | reverse complement strand
CGGTTTTCGTGCGCTGTACCGAGGCAACATCGAGGCGCACCGCAAAAGCATGGTCTCGCTGTACCTTGGCGCCTGCGTCACCGCCGGGGCCTTTACCCTCTTGCCCAGCAGGTATTTGGGGCAGTTGGTATGGGGTCAATGGCTGGGGCTTTTGTAGAAAAGCACCAAGCCTAAAATCCCCGCATGACTGTGCCCCATACCGCTCCCGAAGCCGATAGCAACAAACCTAGTAACTTTCTGCGCCAGATCATTGACGCAGATCTGGCCCGTGGCACCTATGCCAGCCGCCGCTGGGGGGGTAGCCCCGGCGATGCCGCCCACCACGGCGCAGGCGCGCCGGACCCGGCCCGCATCCGTACCCGCTTTCCGCCTGAGCCCAATGGCTACTTGCACGTGGGCCACGCCAAAAGCATTTGCCTGAACTTTGGGCTGGCGCGCGACTACGGCGGCGTCTGCCACATGCGCTTTGACGACACCAACCCGGAAAAAGAAGATACCGAGTACGTCGATTCCATCCTGGACGCGGTGCGCTGGCTGGGCTTCGGCTGGGACGCCAATGGCACATCACACCTTTTTCAGGCCAGCGACTATTTTGGTTTTATGTACCGGGCCGCCGAGTACTTGATCGAAGCCGGCCACGCCTACGTGGACGAACAAAGCGCCGACGAAATGCGCGCCAGCCGCGGTGACTTTGGCAAGCCCGGCGTCAGCAGCCCATTTCGCAACCGCACTCCGGCGCAAAACTTGGCCCGCTTTCGCGAGATGAAGGACGGCTTGCATGCCGATGGCGCCATGGTGCTGCGCGCCAAGATCGACATGGCCAGCCCCAACATCAATATGCGCGACCCGGCCATTTACCGCATCCGCCGCGCCACCCACCACAATACCGGCGACACCTGGTGCATCTACCCGATGTACACCTTTGCCCATCCGCTGGAAGACGCGCTAGAGCAAATTACCCACAGCATCTGCACGTTGGAGTTTGAAGACCAGCGCCCGTTTTACGACTGGGTGCTGCTGCGCCTGGCCGAAGGCGGCCTGCTGGCCCAACCCCTGCCCCAGCAATATGAATTTGCGCGTCTGAACCTCACCTACGTTATTACCAGCAAACGCAAACTCGCCGCACTGGTGAACGAGAACAAAGTGAGCGGCTGGGACGACCCGCGCATGCCCACCATCGTCGGCCTGCGCCGGCGCGGCTACACGCCCGAAAGCCTGCAACTTTTTGCCGAGCGCATTGGCGTGACCAAGAGCGATAGCTGGATCGACTACTCCACGCTAGAGGGTTGCCTGCGCGAAACCCTGGACGGCAGCGCCGCGCGCGCCATGGCGGTGTTAGACCCGGTGAAACTGGTGCTGACCAACTGGGACGAGCTTATGGGCGCAGGTTCCTTGGATGCGTGCAGCGCGCCGGTCCATCCGCACCACCCGGAGCGCGGCCAGCGCAGCTTTGTCATAGGCCGCGAAGTCTGGATTGAGCGCAGCGACTATGAAGAGACGCCGCCGCAAGGCTTTTTCAGGCTCTTCCCCGGCAACAAAGTGCGGCTGAAATACGGCTACATCATCGAATGCACCGGCGCAGCCAAAGACGCTAGTGGCCGCATCACCGAAGTGCACGCAACGCTCATCCCCGACACCAAAAGCGGCACGCCAGGCTCGTCCAGCGTCAAGGTGAAGGGCGTCATCACCTGGGTCAGCGCCCATGACGGCCTGGCCGCGGAGGTACGTATGTACGACCGCCTGTTCCTAGACCCGCAGCCCGACGCCGGTGGCAAAGACTACCTCGAAAGCCTGAACCCCGACAGCCTAAAAATCATCACTGCCATCGTAGAGCCTTCGCTAGCCCACGCCCAGCCCGACGAGAAGTTTCAGTTTGAACGCCACGGCTATTTTGTGGCGGACCGGATAGACCATTCGGTGGGCAAGCCTGTATTTAATTTTGCGGTAGGCTTGAAAGATTCGTTTGGAAAGTAAAGCGCCCAGGGACCTGGCCATAAAGGGCTACTACTCGTTCCGCTAGGAAGGAAAGCTGCTTTGCCGCGCCATCCTTGTATGCAGTTTTCCATAACCAGCTCTGCTTAGGCATCTCTAAAAACCAGTCAAAATCAAGCCCGAAGCCCACGAAGTCAGTCTTATTTTTGTGGGACTTGCTCACTTCCAGAACACCCCACCACCCGCAAGCGATGACTTCTAGGCGCTATGGCTCAAAATCCACTTGCGGTATTTTCGTGTCTGCCAAACCGTCTTCACTTGCTGCGAAACCAGAGCCCAAAGCGGCGAAATACGGGGGTTGGTGGCACGCCCCTGGCTTAAACAAGTGAGTTGATATTTCACCCGCGCCATGGTCGCCAAGGAAGCCATCATCTTGTTGTGCCAGGTGATGGGCGTCAACTCCGGCGCCAGTTCCTGACCTGAGCGCCAAGCATGGACAAGCGCGGGATTGATAGCCAAAGCGGTCGCTATGCCCACCAGAGAAACGCCACTCTCGACTACCTGGTCGGCGATAGTTTTACGACGAATGCCACCTGTCACCATGAGTGGCATGCGTGCTACGGCCATCATGCTCTGCGCGAACTCTAGAAAATAGGCCTCGCGCGCCAGTGTGCGTCCGTCCCGGGCCTGGCCTTGCATCGCGGGCGCTTCATAGCTGCCACCCGAAAGTTCAACAACATCGACGCTCAGTTCATTGAGCATGCGTACCACCTGCTGCGCGTCCTCTGGGCTGAATCCGCCCCGCTGAAAGTCCGCTGAATTCAACTTCACGGCCACCGCGAACTGCGCAGACACCGCCGCCCGAACGCCCTTGACAATATCCAGCAGCAATCGGGCGCGGTTTTCAATCACGCCACCCCAAGCGTCCTGGCGACGGTTGGAAATCGGCGAAAGAAATTGGCTCAGCAAGTAGCCGTGCGCACCGTGGATTTGCACCCCATTGAAGCCCGCTTGCTCGGCCAGTTGCGCGGTACGAACAAAGCGCCTCTGAATTTCTTCGATATCAGCGACGCTCATGGCTTTGGGCACAGAAAACTTATTCGACAAATTGCCCATGTCTAAGGGCACTGCAGAAGCAGACCATGTTTCTTGCCCCAAAGCAGCCATCATTTGCCGCCCAGGATGGCTAATCTGCATCCACACTTGGGCCCCACCCGAGCGCGCTATTTGTGCCCATTGTCGGAACCGATGCAAATGACTGTCATCCTCCAGCACAACACCCCCAGGCCCGGTCATAGCGCGTCTGTCGACCATCACATTACCGGTCAGGATCAAACCCGCGCCGCCGTCAGCCCAGGCCTGGTACAGGCGCAACAAGGCCTCCGACGGCGCATGCTGCTCGTCACACATGTTTTCCTCCATGGCGGCTTTCGCAATCCGGTTGGGGATGCTCGTGCCGTTGGGGAGCGTCAGAGGAGAAAAAATAGGCATGGCGACCGTCGGTGCAGTTGCAAGGGCTTAGTCCGCGCTAAAACTCACCACGTCCGCGACGTCGCGGCGTACTTTACGGGGCCAATTCCCTGGTGCAGGACGGCCTACGGCGATGAGCATGGCGGGGATTTCGTTGGCGGCCAGATGGCACTCGGCGCTGACGGCAGCCGGGTCAAAACCAATCATGGCACCCGATACGAGGCCTTTGCTATGGGCTGCGTACATCAGCGTCATTGCGGCCATGGAGGCCGAGCGGATGGCCTCGTCACGTTGGAACTGGTCTTTGCCTTCGTACATGCCATTGGCCATGCCGATCCAGCCGTCGTAGGCGGCTTGGTCGATGTGGCCACCGTCGAGCATAGGTTTGATCAGCGCAGGCAGGTCTTTATGACCGCCGACTTTACCCACCACCACAAAAGTCACCGCAGCGTCTCCGACTTTGGGCTGGTTAAAGGCAGCGGCTTTGAGACGCGCTTTGGCCGCCGGGGTATTGACTGCCACCAGGCGCCAGTTTTGCTGGTTAAAAGAGGTGGGCGTTTGGTTGGCCAGTTGTGCCAACTCGGAAATTTCCGCCTGCGTCATCACGTGGGCTGGGTCAAAGTTATTGGCGGAGGTACGGCCATGGATGGCACTTGAAATATCGGTCATACGAAGTCTCTTTTCTAAAAAGTGGTGAAAACAATTATTTGGCGATCGCTTCGATGGCGATATCGATGCGCACCTCGTCGCCCACGTAGGGGGCGTATTTACCGGCACCAAACTCGGTACGTTTGATAGTGGTAAATGCGTTGGCGCCCAGTACCGGCACCTTCATCATGGGGTGCGGTAGGGCTTGGAAAGAAGTGATGGTCAAGATGACGGGCTTGCTTACCCCTTTGATGGTGAGTTGGCCTTCCACCGATGCGGGCTTGTCGCCGTCAAACACGACCTTGGTCGATTTGAAAGTGGCTTTGGGGAATTTGGCAGTCTCTAAGAATCCCTCAGCTTGGATGTGGCCGTTAAAGTCCGCAGAGCCGGTGTTGACGGTCGTCATGTCGATAACAATATCCACCGCGCCGGTTTTGGCGGCTGCATCAAACACCACCGTACCGCTGGTGTTGGTAAAGCTGCTGAGCTGCGTGGAGTAGCCCATATGCGAATACGAAAATCGCGGAAAAGTGTGGCTACTGTCGACTGTGTAGCTCACGGGTGCGGCCAGGGCAGGGCTCAAGGCCGCCACGGTGAGAGCCGCAGCAGCGGCCAATGCTTGGAAAGATGTCATAGTAATACTCCGGTTAAAAAATTATTTGCCACCCAGTAAGGTGAGTTGGAAGTTGACTTGGATGTCATTGGCAATGACATCAAACTTGGACCACACGCCTTCGCCGATAGCAAAGTCGGCGCGGGCTAGATTGAAGCTGGCGTTGAGCTGCCCTTTGCCGCCCTGGGCACTGTGCTTGACCGGGAATTTCAGCTCGCGGGTATGGCCTTTGATACTCAGCGTGCCGCTAGCCTCATAGCTATCCGGCCCGGTGGGTTTGAGTTGCTTAAGCACAAAAACGGCTTTGGGAAATGCCGCCGTGTGGAACCAGGATTTACCAAGCACTTCATCGTCGCCTTCGGCCGAACCGGTGTCCACGCTGGCGAGGTCGATCTCGATGGTGGCCCGGGCCAGCTCGGGCTTGGCCGGGTCCCACTGCAAGATGCTTTGGAACTTCGCAAATTTGCCGTCCATGGCAACGCCCATTTGTTTATATCGAAAGCGGATGCTGCTCTTGTCGGGCTGCACGCTTTGGTAGCTGGCGGCCTGCACGGTTCCCGCCATGCACAGTCCGGCCACCAGGGCCAAAAGGAAGTTGTATTTCATATGTGAGGGGCTGCTGGAGCAGGTAGCATGCGTTGCAAGACGTCGTCTTTAAGCACACGGTAGTGGTAAAGGGCCGCCGCAAAGTGCACGGACACCAGCACGATCAGGCCGATGGCTAGCGCGCTGTGCAGCGCCTCTAGTTGGTGGCCCAAGGCCTTGTCACGGGCAATCAGATCGGGCAGCGGCAAAACACCAAACCAGACGGTTTGCACACCTTTGGCTGAACTCATGACCCAGCCGCTTAAAGGGATGGCCAGCATCAGCGCATAAAGCGCAAAGTGACTGCCATGGGCGGCTGCTTGTTGTAGGGCCGTCATGCTTTGGGGATAGGCAGGTGGGCGAAACACCATACGCCACAACAGACGCAACCAGACGAGCGCAAATACCGTGACGCCGGCCCATTTGTGCCAAGAAAATAGTTGAATTTTTTGTGGTGACAACGGCAAATCGGCCATATAGAAACCCAGCCCTAGCAGGCCCCCGATCATGAGTGCCATCAGCCAATGCAATGCTTTAGCCGTTGCGGTGTAGTGGGAGGTCATGGGCAGGTGTCTAGTGAAAGCGGTAGCCATCCATGGCAATGACGTAGTCACTCACACCACGGAAAAAAGCCTGTGGCTGCGCGTCAGGGCCGGCTGCACCCAAAGCGGTAAAAAGCGGCAGAAAATGGTCTTCACTGGGATGGGCGCGCGCGCCGTCTGCGCTAACGCGGCGGTAATTGAGCAAGGCATCTACATCGTGGGCCACCATCTGTGCGTGCACCCAGTCGGCGAAACTGTGCACGTAGGCGGGCGTTTGACCGCCGGAGGAACGGGCGCTGCCATAGTCGCGCAAGTTGTGGGTGACGTTACCTGAAGCGAGCACCAGCACTTGGTGGCGGGTCAAGGCAGAGAGAGCCTGCCCGATACGGTACGCATGCGCCGGGCCGGCATGGCTTTGCACCGACAGGGGGACCACCGGAATGTCCGCATCCGGAAACATATGGCGCAGCGGCACCCAAGCGCCATGGTCCAAGCCCCGCGTCGGGTCTTGCTCCACTGAAAAACCCTGCGCTTGCAATGCACCAGCCACCAGTTTGGCTGCCTCGGGGCAGCCGGTGGCGGGGTAGCGGATGTCGTACAGCCGGCTGTCAAAGCCAGTAAAGTCGTAAATCGTTTCCAACTGCGTCGCTGTTCCCACGGTGGGCACCGTGGTTTCCCAATGTGGGCTCAGGACCACGATGGCGCGCGGCGTCTCAAAGGTCTGGGCTTCATGCGCCATGGCCGCACCCGCTGCACCCGGATTTAAGGCAAAGGTGGGGGCACCGTGGGGTACAAAAAGGACGTTGCGCTGGGTTTGCATGCTGGCTTTTCAGTTGATTGTCGTACTGTAGAAACATTTGCTAAAAAGAAAAACACACGAATCAACAATTATTTGTTGCATAATTTGCAACAATGGACAAGCTCAATGCAATGCAAATCTTTCTGCGGGTGGCCGAGGCCGGTAGCTTCACGGCGGTGGCCGATCAGCTTCAGGTTGACCGCTCGGCCATTACCCGCCAGATCAGCGCGCTAGAAAAACACCTGGCGGTCAAACTCATAACCCGAAGTACGCGCAGTCTGACGCTGACGCCTGCTGGCTCGGCGTATTTGGAAAAATGCCGATTGATCCTCAACTTGGTAGACGCCACCGAGTCGAGCCTGACCGAAGAGAGCGCCTTGGTGCGCGGACGGATACGGCTGGGCTTGCCGCTGAGTTTTGGCCGCGAACGCTTGCTGCCGGCAATCCTGGAATTCATGCGCCTGCAACCCAAGCTGGAGTTGCTGTTGACCATGTCCGACCAGCGCTCCAATCTGATTGAAGAAGGCCTGGACCTGGCGATACGGGTTACCAACGACCTGCAACCCAGCGATATCGTGCGAAAACTTGGCCAATGTCGCCTGATTACGGCAGCCTCCCCGGCCTATCTGGCCGAGCACGGCGGGCCACAGCACCCTGATGACTTACGCCACCACGAATGCCTGCTTTACTCCAGCAGCAGTACTGCCGCTCTTTGGCCGTACAGCATCGACGGACAAGTTAAAACTGTTGCCGTGCGCGGACGCTTATGCGCCAACAATGGTCTGGCCCTGTTGACGGCCAATGCGGCAGGCATGGGTATTTCATTGCAACCCGATTTTTTAGTGGAACCCTTTCTGGCGCGCCAGCAACTGGTGGAAATTCTTGCTGGGTTTGCACCGCCGCCCCTGGGCATTTACGCGGTATTACCGAGCAACCGCTACATACCCCAGCGTGTCGCACTTTTAATAGACTTTCTCGGAAAATCGCTCAAAGCCTTCGGCCACTGAGCCACTAGCAAACCTCAAAATACGTCACACTGATAGTTTGCTCGCAGCTATGCATCACAAATTTTTCAATCCTTACCATGCACCCCCACTCTGTACTGCACTTCTGGTTCACAGAACTGACCCCCAAGCAGCACTACGCCAAAGACGCTGCCTTGGACGACGCCATCCGCACCCGCTTTGGCGCGACGCTAGAGGCGGCGGCGCGCTGTGAATTGTTTGCTTGGCGCGCCACGCCCGAGGGGCGACTGGCCGAGATCTTGGTGCTGGATCAGTTCTCGCGCAATGTGTACCGCGACACGGCCCGCGCTTTTGCGCAAGACGCGCTGGCCTTGGCGCTGGCGCAAGAGCTGGTGGCCAGTGGTCAGGACCGCAGCCTGCCGCTGGCGCAACGCAGCTTCGCCTACATGCCTTACATGCACAGCGAGTCCGCGTTAATTCATACCCAAGCCGCCTTGCTGTTTGCGCAACCCGGCATGCAAGACAGCCTGCGCTTTGAGCAGCGCCACCAAGAAATCATCGACCGCTTCGGCCGCTACCCCCACCGCAACGCCCTGCTAGGCCGCGAATCCACACCAGAAGAACAGGCTTTTCTGAGCGAGCCGGGGTCGTCTTTCTAGGCTTGAGGGATTCACTGCGGGGGCAAGCCGGGAAACGTGAATGTCCGGAATTAGCCAGCGCTTTGGCTTCACCGCTGAGGCCCGATAAACTCAAGCGCATGCCCTCTGCAAACCTCACCCAACTGCACCAAACCCTCGCCCAGCTGCGCGCCGAGGCCTTGGGGGTACAGGCCTTTTGTGCGCAGGCGCGTGCGCAGGGCGAGTTGTTAGCAGCATTGCCGCCGCGCTATAGCGAGGTGTGGCTGGGCTTGATCGACCGGCTGGAATCGAGCGCATTGTTTAGCGAAGAGAGTTGCTCCTTTAGCCAGTCTTCCCTGCTGGATCAGCTCGACGCCTGGCTGGCTAAGGCGGCCGAAAAGCTGGGCGACTGATTTGTCGCCCTTGCGCCAGGCCAGGCGCTAGGCACGCGGGGCCGCCCGATACACTGGCGCGCTGATTTCTCAAGGAGCCCAACCCCATGATCACACTATGCGGCTTTGCCGTTTCTAATTATTTCAATGTTGTAAAACAAGTTTTGCTGGAAAAGCAAATCCCCTTCACCGAAGAGCGCACTATGACGCGCAGCAAGGACGAGGCGGTTTTATCGGCCTCACCGCTGGGCAAAGTCCCGTTCATCCGCACCGCGCAAGGACCACTGTGTGAGACGCCCGTGATTTTGGATTACCTGGAGGCGCAATTCCCTGCCCACCCGCTGTTGCCTGCCGACGCTTTTGCTGCGGCCAAAGTGCGCGAGCTGTGCACGTTTATCAATCTGCACCTGGAGCTGGTAGCGCGCGATTTATACCCCGCTGTGTTTTTCGGCGGTAGTGCCAGCGATGAGCAAAAGGAAAAGACCCGCAAGCAATTGGTGCGCAATATCGAGGCCTTCAAGCGCCTGGTGAAGTTTGCGCCCTATGTGGCGGGCGATAGCTTCACGCTGGCTGACTGCGTAGCCTTCAACAATCTGCCGCTGATCGGAATGGCCAGCAAGGGGGCCTACGGCGAAGACCTGCTGCTAGCGGCCGGCGTGGACTACAAGCCCTATTTGAAGCTCTTGGGCGAGCGCGCCAGTTCCCAACAAGTGGTGGCTGAGCGCAAAGCCGAAATGGCGCGTCCTAAAGACTGAACAAGCCACCCTCTCGCCAACGCCAGGCATGCCGCCATCTCCTAACTTTCGCATGCATGGCTGAGCCGAGCAGCGGCTTGCCCCGAGCCGTCCAATGGCTGACGCTTTTGGTGGGGAGCCTGTTGCTGTTTGGCCTCTTGCATTTGGCGCATCTGCCGGCGGCCTTGCTACTGGCCAGCATGCTGGTGGGTATTGTGGCGTCACTGCGGGGTTTTGCAGTGCGCGTTCCACAGTCGTTTTTATTTCCGGCCCAGGGATTAATCGGTTGTCTGATGGCGCAAAGCCTGCAGCCCGCATTGCTGCTGCGCGTCTTGCACGACTGGCCGCTTTTTCTGGGCTTTACCATCTTGGTGATGGCCGCAAGCATGGGCCTAGGCTGGTGGCTATCGCGCCACAAAGTGTTGCCAGGCACCACGGCCATCTGGGGCCTGGCACCGGGCGCGGCATCGGCCATGGTGCTGATGTGCGAGGCCTATGGCGCAAACCCGCGCCTGGTAGCCTTTATGCAATACACCCGCGTCATCATCGTTACCGCAGTGGCCGCATTGGTGGCGCGCCTGTGGCTGGGTCCTGGCAACAACGCAAGCTTGGATGCCGATGTATGGGCAGTACAAGACCCTACAAACGTGGCATGCACCTTGGGCTTGGTGCTACTGGGCATGTTGTCCACCCGGCTAACACGTGCACCGTCTGGCGCCATGTTGCTGCCGCTGGTGCTGGGGGTTTTCTTGCAAAGTCAGGGCGTTTTGCGGATCGAGTTGCCGCCGCCGCTGCTGTTGTGCGCCTACGCCTGCATCGGCTGGACCATAGGCCTGCGCTATGCGCGGGCCACGCTGGCGCATGCGCAGCGGGCCTTGCCCCGGGTGCTGGTGTCTATCGCGGTGTTGATCATTTTTGGCATGTCGCTGGCAGTGGCGCTAGCGCTGCTGGGTGGCTTTGACCCTTTGAGCGCCTACCTGGCCACCAGCCCCGGCGGCGCCGACTCGGTAGCCATCATCGCCACGCACGCAGTGACTGTGGACGTAGGCTTTGTGATGGCGATGCAGGTAGCGCGCTTTATCTTGGTGCTACTGACCGGGCCGCGCCTCTCGCGCTGGGTGGCCCAGCGGGCGCAAGCCCGGCATGGCTGAGTCATCGGCAGCGTTGCCAAAACTCAAAGACGCAGCGCCCAATAAGGCACAATGCTCCGCAGCGAAATGCCTTCAGGGAGCAGTCCAAATTTATAAAGAGAGAGAGAAACTGCTATGCAACCTTTTATATTCGTGATCCCAGTTGCCCTGCTGATGATTGCCATCGAGTTGTGGGTAGCCCGGCGGCGCGGCCTGCAGGTCTACCGCCTGAAAGACTCCATCACTTCACTCAATGTAGGCACGATTAGTCAATTTGTGATCACCCTGGGCGCGGGGATGAATATCTTTATGTATTCGGTGGTCCTGGATAAGTTTGGCGCCTTCGAATGGGATACCAGCAACCCACTCACCTGGATACTGGCACTGGTGCTGTACGACTTTTTTTATTACTGGGTACACCGCACTGGGCATGAGGTCAATTTGTTTTGGGCGGCGCATGTCATCCACCACAGCAGCGAAGAATTCAATTTATCCACCGCGCTGCGCCAGTCAGCCACCGGCTTTTATTTCAAATGGATTTTTTACGTACCACTGGCCTTGCTCGGCTTTCCGATGAAGGTCTATCTAACGGTGGCCTTTATCGATCTGGTCTATCAAATTTGGGTGCATACCCAATTGGTCGGGCGCTTGGGTTTTCTGGAGTGGTTTATGGTGACCCCGTCCAACCACCGCGTACACCACGGGCAAAACGAATATTGCCTGGATAAAAACTACGGCGGTATCTTTAGCGTGTGGGATCGCATGTTTGGCACCTATGCCGACGAGCGCGTGGACGAACCTGTGGTCTATGGCGTGCGCAAGCCACTGCAAAGCTGGAACCCGATCTGGGGCAATGTGCAGCACTACACCTTGATGTGGCAGCAAATCCGCAGCACTTCCGGCTGGCGCAACAAGCTCATGTGCGTGTTTGCCGGGCCCGCTTGGTTGCCACCGGGCGCGGCCCCGGCGCCCGAGTTTGTGCCCGAAAAATTCGAACGCTTTGATACCCCTACTCCCGGCTGGATGCAGGCCTTAGGCGTGTTCACCTGCGGCCTAGGTATGTCGGTGCTAGTGCACTTTTTGCTGGTTGCGAAAAATCTGGCACCTGGCCAAGCGTTGGGCTATTCGGCGGCAGCATTACTTGCCTACCTGGTCATCGGTTGGTTGTGGCAACGTCCGAGCGTAATGGAGGCAGCCCATGCCTAGCTTGGCCTACACCGACGGCCTGCTGGCGCTGGTGTGTCTCTGGCTGCTAAGCCGCGCCGGCCTGCCCCTGGGTGTGCGCATTGCTGCGGGGACACTGGGCTTGGCCGCCGTGTTGGGTGTGCTGCGGTTTTCCGGCCTGTACCCGATCCCGCAATGGCACCAGTTTTCGTCCATGCTGGGTGCCTGCGCCGCTTTTCCCTTGCTGGCCGTGGCCGTTTTGTGGCCCGATAGCGCGGTGGCGCGGCAACCAAAGTTTGCCGCACTCTTTTTTATCGGCATGGCCGTGGTGGGTGTGCTGGCAGTAGGCGTGGCGCAAAAGCGGGTGCTGGTAGATGCGTTAACGGTAATCTCGGTGGTCGCGATGGTGATCAGCCTGGGACGGGGGGGCCGCTGGCCGACCGCACTAACGACCGTGCTAATGCTGGCCGGCATGCTGCTGTTTGCGGCCAAGGCCAGCTTGGTGGCCGCCTTAGTGCCCGGCGACTTGCTGCACATTGGCACGGCCATTGGCCTGCTGGGCTTGGGTGCGAGCGGTCTTTGGCAGGACATATCCAGCATGGAGGCGCAGGAGCCACAGCTGCACGGTG
>Ga0136644_10003225_pt1 | contig 12222 bp, 12 predicted proteins | sample C_130820_EF_Meta_FD_94780 | JGI IMG/M metagenome (GOLD analysis project Ga0136644, IMG submission 94780) | Freshwater microbial communities from Lake Croche, Canada to study carbon cycling - C_130820_EF_MetaG (v2) (version 2) | ecosystem: Environmental > Aquatic > Freshwater > Lake | place... | reverse complement strand
GCAGGTGAGGTTGCAACAAGGCGAACTTCTCCTGAAAGAGCTTTAGCGCTTGAAAAGAAATGCTGGGCTAGATGCGCCTCGCAAGACCTTTCAATGACATTTTCTTCGCTTTCTTCATCCCCAAATCCAAGGATAAATGCAGCAAAGGCAAAAAATAGAAAATCTTCAAGAAGATCAATATCAAGTTGTGGCATTAGATGATTAAGAAAAAGTAAGTTAATGTGCAGTATAAATATCTTTAAGATAAATACAAGTAAGAATGGTAAAAATGTATGACTGAATTCCTGCTACAGCCCTCTCAAGAAAAATAAGAACAAAAACAACTAGAGCTGGTAGAAAAGCTGCAACTGCATAACCATCTCCTAGTGTAAACCTAACATAACTAAATCCAATAAGTACTTTCCTTAGTGTATGTCCAGCCCTCCTATTTGCAAATAGACGTACAGCTAGACTTACTAGGCGAAAACTATATGATAGGAATTCGATAGGAATTAGAAGAAAGATCAGTGCTAGAGGACATCCTGCTGGCCTAAATAGACTAAAAAAATAGTTAAATCCGTGTTTACGAATCCTTAGAACAACTAGAGCAACAAAAACAGACAGTGACACTCAAAAAGTAAGAATTAGACTACTTGTAGCAGTATCTCCATAAGGAATCCTACCTAGAAGATTGCTAATTAGGACAAAACTAAAAATAGCACACACCTTAATATAAAGGGCACCATTTTCTGCAAAATCTTTACCTAGATTAGCAACGAAAAGTGGAGCTACTACGTCTTCAACAATATTCAGATCTGCTTGATCTGATAGAAGAAAATCTTCTTCATCTTCAGTTTCCCCTTGACCAATAAGAAAAAATCCTAGAATTAGGGTAATCCTAATCTCGTCAATGGCGTAGGTAAAGTCAATTTGTGGCGCGAAAATAAAATTAAAGCCTTCATGACCTGTTGAGCTAACTTCTTCTTGAATAAAGAAGAAGTCTGTAAATCAAAGCCTTACAAAAAATCCTGTAAATACATTAATTGCGGCTAGAAAAAAAAAGAAACTAAATCCTTCCGCAAAAGAAAAGGTTTGATTTGCCATAATTGGGGCAAAATGTCCTACAAGTGCAATAAGAATAATTACAAGTAGAAGAGTAGATTCTCCTTGCCTTAGTTGGGAGAATGTAGAAATAGTAGACGAAGAAACACCGTAAGAATTTACATATAGTTGGTTAGCATCGAATTCCCTTTCTGAAATAAAAAGCCCGTACGGCTCTAGAGTTTCTACAACACGTTGAGAAACTCACCTTACCTCATCAAACTGTTCTAGTGGGGTATAAAAAAAATTCATTAAAAGAAAATATCCTTTACGGGAATCGAACCCGCATTTTTACCGTGAAAGGGTAATGTCCTAACCGCTAGACGAAAAGGACTTAAATATTAAACTTAAATTTGATACTGTTTCACGCGACGCTTGCGCAAGACTTACTTTTTCATAAGCAATACTTTTAGTATCTGCATTATATCGAACTTCTACGAAACCGGTTACTGGGAAATCTTTACGCAGAGGATGTCCTTTAAAACCGTAATCTGTTAGGATACGACGTAGATCAGAATGATTCTGAAAGAACACACCAAACCTATCTCAAGTTTCGCGTTCATATCAACCAGCGGAACAATAGAGACTAGTTGATGACTCAATTGATCCACCTTCGGAAACAAAAACTGTCACGCTTAGACGTTTACAATTAGTTACAGAAAGTAGCTGATAAACTACTTCAAAACGTAGATCAGATTGCACATGATCAATACCAGAAATATCCCTAAGCTGTTCATAATAGCAAAAAGTAGAGTTTTTTAGAAAGCTAAGAATGTGGATCAGCGCATCAGATGGGACTGTAATAGAAAGTTCTTCAGAACAATTAGATACTTCATCTGAATTAAATCCTTTAATCGAAGGAAACCTTTGAATAAATGATCATTTTTCCAGAATACGAAACCCTTCGGCCTTTGCTTGAAAAAAAAGCTGTCCTCCTAGATTAACTGCAGAATCCATAGAAATTATACCTACAGCAGCGACACCATTAGCATCAATAAAATAACTATTTAGCATACAAAAAGAAGAATTAGATAGCGATTTCATTATTTTTCTTGAAGTAGAATATTTCCATACACGCGAAAATACGCCGTGATAAGAGCAAGTGCTAGTGCAGATTCTGCTGCCGCAAGAGTAAGCACAAAAAGACTGAAAACTTCACCAAGCCTATCGTCAAGATAAACTGAGACAGCCACAAGAAAGAAATTAAGCCCATAAAACCTCCTTTCAATACAGATTACAGAAAGAAGAATATGGCGTTTATTAACAAAAATTCCAAAAGCACCGATAAAGGCAACTAGTAGACCAAGATCCATAAAAGTATGAAAAGATGTCATTATTAACGTGAAAATTCTACAAAAGAGTTAAATGAACATAGGACAGAAGAATATACTACAATAAATGCAAGTGCAATAGGTAGTGTAACCTTTCATCCTAGACGCCTTAGCTGATCATAACGATAACGAGGAATTGTTCCTCGAACAAGTACAAAAAGCGTAACAAAAAACATTGTTTTTACTGCGAAAACTAGGGGTCCCGGAATACCAAGAATAGATAGAAATCCTACATCTCAACCACCAAGAAAAAACAGTGCACTTAGTGCAGACCTAAGAATAATATTACTATATTCGGCTAGAAAAAATTGAGCAAATCCCCTAGCAGAATACTCAACGTTGTAACCAGAAACTAGTTCTGTTTCTGCTTCTGGTAGATCAAAAGGATGTCGATTTGTTTCAGCCAGTGAGGTTACAAAGAAAATAACCATAATTGGTAGCAGAGGTCCCGCGAGTCAAACAGTATTCCTTTGCACTTCTGCCATAGTTGAAAAATTAGCAGTACCTGCAATAAGGATAAGTGAAATTAGAGTTGATCCTAGCCCTACTTCGTATGAAATCATTTGAGCTGCTGAACGTAGGCCTCCTAGAAAAGCATATTTTGAATTACTAGATCATCCTGCCCTAATTACTGAATGCACACTTAGTGAAGAGATAGCGAAAAGGAAAAGTAGTCCTAGTCGAAAATCTACAAGAAGTGCACCGTCTCCTAGAGGAAACACAATTCATCCTGTCCTAGCTAGACCAAAGGTAAAAATTGGTGAAACTAGGAAAATAAAAGTATTCGCACTTTTAGGGAAAATAGATTCTTTAACAAAGAGTTTTAGCCCATCAGTTAGGGGTTGAAAAAGTCCATAATATCCAACAACATTTGGTCCTTGACGACGTTGAAGTGCCGCAAGAATATGACGTTCATACAGAGTAAAGTAAGCAACAGCTAGAAGAAGTGGCAGAATAAGTGCCAGATAAGAAAGAATGATTTCAAGAATAAGCATTAGAATTGAATCAAAAAGGGAGATATCTAGGGCTAAAAAAAATTAAATTATTTCGAACGTTTAGTTCCATATTTAGAGCGCGCATTCTTACGATCTGGGTGCCCTTGAAAATCGGATACTCCCCGAACCCTTTTGTATTTGATTCCTGGAAGATCTTTTACACGTCCTCCGCGAACAAGAACAACGGAATGCTCCTGAAGACTATGTTTTCCTTCACCAGGTAGATACGCGTAAATTCGTTCACGATTACTTAGACGTAGTAGTGCTAGCTTACGAATTGCGGAATTAGGTTTTTTCGGTGTTCGACGAACAAGCTTAATACAGACACCACGCTTTTGCGGACACTTATTTAGTGCAGGAACTCGTTGAGTTCGTTTCTTATTAATACGTTTAGATTTTGAATAAGATGATAGTTGTGCGTAAGTTGACATTATTTATTTCAAAAGACAGTACCTTGCTCTGTTTGTTTAGATACTTGAAGCATCTCAGTACCAGTAGAATAAATTTTATAGAAAGATACCACATTAATCGAATTTATTTTCTTAGATGTAGCTGTTTCAAGCACTAGATTTGATCGTAGATAACTTCAATATTTACCTTGAGAACTGCCGTCTTTTTGGCGAATAACCGTATAACTTAGTTGAGGATGTGTATTTTTTTTCATATAAAGTACGTATAACAAAGAAAAAAGGAATCGAACCTTTAAATGATCATAATAAGGTCATTGTTTTACCATTAAACTATTTCTTTACCCATTAAAAACCATGCCTGGCAAGACTCGAACTCACAACCTTCGGATCCGTAGTCCGACGCTCTATCCAATTGAGCTACAAGCACATAAAATAAAAAGCGATCATCGCAATTAATGTGACACGGGAACTTTCGCTTGACGTAGGAAAAAATAACGTTCTTCAATAGACGTAGAACTAAACTTAAAGTTAATTAGTACTTGACGTACATCAGGATGAAGTCCTAGTCCAAGCTCAATAGGATAAAATAGAATAAGCTCACCTAGTGTCATAGAAAAGTTAGAGTGCGCTTTAACAACAGAACGTGTTGAATGCGGCGCATTCATTCCTGCAAAATATTTAGTAACAAAATTGCTAATAATACCTGTTGCGGGTACCCTTTTTTCTATACGAGGAAAGGTGAAGGATAGTGTATTGATAAAATCATCACATCCTTCTTTACGAAGAGTTACTTTACACCCAACAAGCATACCTTTACGGATTTTTCATGCCTGTACATTACGTGAAGATAGACTGGCTACACATTTACGATGCGTTAGCAGTTCAATAGCAAGAAAAAATGCTAGTGAACGCTTTTTGCTAAAACTAATTGCGCGAAATCGAAAAGATACAATAATAGCTGTCCTACTAGGAATAGCCCTAATATTTGCTGTTGGAAACCTCGTCAGTTGGTGCAGCACTTGATTAAACTTTTTGTGCTCAGTTACAGGGGAAACATATAGTGATAGAATAGGGGACGATTTTAGATGTTGCATAAATGATTGCTATTAAAGGACATGACGTCCACATAGAAGAAGAATACGAAGATATTTTTTTCGACGAAGATTTCGCGACACTCAACCAAAAAAACGAGTACCCAGTACTCGCTTTTTACGATTCCTAAGAAGAACACTATTTTCCTCAAAGCGACTCGAACTTCCATCAAGAAAATGTGTTTGTTTGCGTGTTCGCGTAATCAGTGCAAGATGAATTTGCCCTACCTTAACTTTACGTAGCAGACGAAGTCGTTTAATTGCTACTAGAATAAGATCACCAGAATAAGAAAAATGACGATGAAAACCACCTAGCGTTTGAATACATTCAACTGAACGTGCTCCAGAGTTATCTATTGTTGTGAGTCAACTTTGTACTTGAATCATTAAGAATATTATTAAAAAAATTAATTTAGTTTTCTTTAGTAAAGTTAGTTTCTTGGTTCCTATACAGGGCACAATCAGCCCTAGTAATGGAAGTAGATGCTACCGAATCTTGCAGATAATAGTTACGAACTGGTTGAGCATACAGAACAAGACTAATACTATGTACATAATTAAGCTCAATAGAAAATGGATTAAAACTAAACGGAGTCGGTAGCGTTTCGAAATAGGTTCCTTTAGGAGTTTCGTCATCAAAAAATGCAAGGCTATCTCAAAACGAGTTAATACCCGCTTTAGCTAGTTTCACTTTTTCTGATCATCAAAAAGTAATTAGTTCGGCTTCAAAATTGAGCTTAGATGCTTGATTAACTACAACAGGGTTGATTGCTTTTACATGTTTTCGCCTTTGACCTTGTAGTGACCTTAGATGACCAGAAAACTCATACATAGTTTTCGATTGGACTGCGGTAAGACCGCGATCAGTCGAAAAAAAAGCTTTTTTTGTCGATGAAACTTCATAGTAATCAGGTTGTGCTACAACAAAGGTAGACGCTTTTTGGACAAATTTTTTTCCTGCTAGTCCCAGGTGACTAAAAGAAAGACTACCAACGGAACTATGAACAAATCCTAGACGATCTTTAGATTGTGATTTAACAAAAAACTGTTTACCTACTTGACGAACAAGTTCTTGCCTAAGGTTAGCTTGACTATTACGAAATGCGTTTACACCAACGAGTACAGCTACCGCCTTAGTTTGAGAAAATACTTCTTGAGCTAGAGGCGAACGATTTTCAATAATAGAAAAAAGCGAACGTACACTGGTTCCCTGATGCGAATGTGTGTATCGTAGTGGGGTAAAAGACCCTACAGTAAAATAAGTCAGTGCACGACGTGACTGTTCACGTCGAAGAACTGTGTTTAGGAGAGATGCCTCATAACGCAGGTTGGTCCCAATTTGTAGAACAGAACCGACCCTATTTTCTGCAAAAGACGTAAACGTCCTATTAAAAGAGTAAAAAAATGGAATATCTAGACATAGATTTGCTGAGACAAATGACTGCGATAGCCTACTATTTCCCTTCGCTTTTACATAAGTTGCTGCAGCATAAGCCCTATCAAGATTTGTTTGTGATCCCCTAACAAGGTGAAGGTTATACGGATAATACGCGGGACTACGAACCGCTGGAGCGGCCCTATATTTTAGACCATCAAAGGCGTAACGTGTACGATCTGAGATTCAATTTTCTGAATAAATCGAGTCATTTCGCGGAAGAATACGCACGATTTCATCTGATGGCGCTTTCTGTACAACGATATTAGTAGCTACAGCATCAAAAAAATCTACCGTATCTACGGATTCTAGCTCTCAAGGACGCACCTTATACGCGTAAGGTTTTGATGTTAGTGCTCCTACCGGGCAAAGGTCAACTAGATTCCCCGATAGCTCAGTATTCATAAAAGAGTTTACATAAGTCCCAATCTCAGATTCCTCTCCTCGCCCAAACCTACCCCTAACCTCGTTCCCAGCGACTTCAGCAGAAAAGCGAACACAACGTGTACAATGAATACAACGTGTCCTAATTGTTTTAACAATAGGGCCGCATTCCTTATTCTCAACTGATCGTTTAAATTCGAAATAACGTCCACGATCAGAACCATATGTCATAGTCTCATCTTGAAGATCACATTCCCCGCCTTGGTCACAAATAGGACAATCTAGGGGATGATTAACTAGAAGAAACTCTAGAACAGATTCACGCGCCTTGCGTGCCAGTGGGGTATCGGTATAAATAACCCTACCTTTCCTAACTGGCCTTGCACAAGCTACTACTGGTTTTGGTGATTTTTGTACTTCAACTAGACACCTGCGACAGTTACCTGCCACAGAAAGATTTTCATGGTAACAAAAGCGAGATAGGCCAATACCTGCAACCTCGCAGGCTTGGAGAATAGTAGATCGCGGATCAACAGAAACAGATTTATTATTAATGGTTAGTTCAATAAAATTCATTAATTAAGATAACTGATAAAAAAACATAATTTATTGTGGATTTAGAGCACCTTTAACTACTTCATAAATAAAACCTAGAGTAAGAAGCACAAGAAAGAAGATAATAACACCATATGCTGTACCCCCAGACCTTCCTAGAGTAGTTGCTCACGGAAATAGAAATACAACTTCAATATCAAAAATTAGAAACAGGATAGCCACAATATAAAAACGCACATCAAATCGATTACGTGCGTCTTCAAAAGGCTCAAAACCACATTCGTAAGCTGAGGTCTTTTCTGGATCCGGAGTTTGGATAGCTAGTGTATAAGATAGGAATAGAATTACTGAGGCAATAAGCAGACTTAGCCCTAGACAAAGAAATAGTGTAAAGTAGGTAGTATTTTCTAGTAGATAAATAGTTGACATTAATAAAAAAAGAATAAAATTAAAGAGGTTTGGGGTAAAAGGATTCGAACCTCTGCATGGCGGAATCAAAACCCGCTGCCTTACCTCTTGGCTATACCCCATAAACAGTAAGACCGAAGAAGACGGGATTCGAACCCGCGACCTTTGGCTCGACAAGCCAACACTCTAACCAGCTAAGCTACTTCCCCTAAAGAATTGATTGGGCGAAAGGAGAGATTTGAACTCACAACTCCCAGGACCACAACCTGGTACTCTACCATTGAGTTACATTCGCCGTATCGAATAAGCTCACGTCGAGTTGAACGACGGACCTCACGCTTATCAAGCGTGCGCTCTAACCAACTGAGCTATAAGCTTTAACTTACAATAAATTTAAATACAGACCACTTAGGATCTCATACTGAATCGCAATAAGCGGTTTTTGAACAAAGGCAAGATACAGCGATAGGAAAATAATAATGAATGACCTAATTCAAATACGACCTTCGTTTCGCGGGTATTCTAGCGAATGAATACTAGAGAAAGCAATAGGGTATGCTGATCGTGCAAGGTCTTGGTTATCAAAAAACCTAATTTTAATAACACGAAGATAGTAAAAAAAACTAATTACGGTGAAAAAGAATAGTACGTAATTAGTGAAAAAATGCGCATTGTCGAGTACTGCTGACAGAATATCTAGTTTAACGAAAAAACCACCTAGTGGAGGAATACCGCTCATTGAAAAAACGATGAAGGCAAAAATAATTGCCAGAAGCGGGTTTGCATATTTAAGAGAAGCAAAATGGCTTAGATGATTTTTCTCACGTCCCCTAGTTAGTAGAAGAAATCACATAACAAAAGATGTTAGAATGTAAACAATTAGATAAGTAAACGTTGCTGAAGCTCCTTCTAGAGTATTCAGTCCTAGACCAATTAGCCTAAAACCTACATGTCCCCTTGAACTATATACAAAAAAGCTTTTAATTTGTTTTTCAGAAAAGGCACCTACCCTACCTACAAAAATACTAAGCACACCTACACAAAGAAAGAGCACTGTTGTAATTGATGCAAACACATGAAGAAAACTATTCCTTAGCTTATAAATAATAAAAAAGATAAGTAGCTTTGAATAAATAGATAGGAAGGTTACTGAAGCGATTGGCGCTTTTCCGTAAACACTAGGTGCTCAGACATGAAATGGCGCTGCGGTAATTTTAAAAAAGAAATTAAAAAACAGAAAAAGCAGGGCCCTAACTGACCTAGAATTAACGGAATTTAGCGAAGAAGAAAGGTTTTCGATTTGTTCCCTCGGGAAAAAGTGTAGGAAAGATTGCGCTACTTCGGTCTCTAGATAGCTGCTAGTACCTAGACTTTCTTCCACAGCAACAAGATAATCAAGTTTGAATACGTTTTGGCTTGCATGGATACCTGTAAGGTCATAATTCGTGTTAAAAAACCTATCCCTATCTTGAAAAGCCCTTGATCCTGATTGAAGGTAAAACAGCGCAAAAGCGAGCAGAAGCCTGGCACTAGGAAAGCTTCCTAGAATAAAATACTGTACTCCAGCATAAGTACTAAAACGATTTTGACGTTCAAAAGTTACGAACACATAAGATGCAAGAGTTACCCTTTCTAGAGCAATAAGCCTATCCCTAAAAGTGTGCCTACGCAGAGCAAAAAGACCACCAAAATGAATAAATAGGAGGAGAATTGGAAATTCTAGCCTACCCCTTTTTGAAAGAAAAAAACGATCAGCTACTCCAAAGAAAAAGATTGCTACCGTAAGAGTAGAGTAAATAAAAAACAGGCGAAAATATAGGCTATCTTCTTGCATAACTTCAAGAGATACTTCAGACATTACCGTAGAGTAATGGAGCACAATACCAGTACTTTCTAGTCAAAGATAGTACACAAGATAAACAAAACCTAGACGATGTAGAAAACGTGTAAATGCTCCAGTATGCGCGTAAAAGACACTTACTAGAAGAAAGGTAGTAGCCACAATAGCCATAGCAATAAACGAAAATGTTGTTGATAGAAGCGTAATCATTAGTTAATTATAAAAAAAATTAAATTAATTTTCTTGATCAAGAAGATTATTCTGAATAAACCCTACAGTCGGTAGTACCAGAAAATACGCAAAATAAGAAAAAGTTACAAAATTAGCTGTCTCAATAAATGGACTTTCTACAACTTCTTGCCCAATTCAACCTAGACAGCATGATGTACCTAGAAAGAATCAGAAAAGTCATAGGTTAAGTGGTTTAAAATAGGTACTACGGAAATATGAAGTATCCACAAGAGGAAGAAGTGCTAGAACAACAATAGCAATACCCCTAAGTGCAACTCCACCTAGTTTATCTGGAATAGTACGTAGAACAGCATAAAATGGTAGGAAGTATCATTCAGGCACAATATGCGCTGGGGTTACTAGAGGATTCGCTTCAATATAATTATCTGGATGTCCTAGATAGTTAGGTGAATAAATTACAAAGAAAGAAAAAAATAGAATGAACACTAGCAGCCCAAATAGATCTTTAACATAAAAATAAGGATAGAAAGGGATACGATCATAAATAGAAGGTACACCTAGTGGATTATTTGATCCTGATTGATGTAGAAGGATCAGATGTAGAAAAACCACAGCTGTAATAACGAATGGCCTAAAATAGTGTAGTGAGAAAAAACGGTTTAGCGTTGGATTATCTACAGAAAAACCTCCTCATAGTAGTTGTACAATTGCTGTACCGATACCTGGAATAGCTGAAAATAGATTTGTAATCACGGTCGCTCCTCAAAAGCTCCTTTGTCCTCACGGAAGAACATACCCCCTAAATCCGGTTGCCCTCCTTAGAAAAAAGATAAGCCTTCCAGAATATCATAGATTTGCACGAGGTTGAAAGTATGATCCATAATATAGCCCACGAAACCTATGAATATACACAACAATAAAAAACCTAGATGCACCATTTGCATGGATATAACGAAGAACAGCTCCTCCGCGCACGTCGCGCCTAATATGCTCAACACTTGTAAATGCAAGATGCACTTCTGGTGCATAATGCCTAGCTAGACAAACTCCAGTTACAATCTGTACCGCAAGAGCAATTCCTGAAAGAGATCCAAAACCTCAAAGATATGAAAGGTTAACGGGAGTTGGATATGCGTCAAGGTGATTACTTAGAACAGCAATTAGTGGGTTACGTACCCTAGTAGTATAAATACTCATTTTAAAGCAATTAAGATTCGAAAAACTTAGCGAATTAATATTTCACTACGAATGAAGGGTGACGCCTCGATTGATTGTTAGCGTCTTGCCTTTTCATAGAATTAATTTCCTCTACACTAAATTGATTTTTTGGGAAAAAAAGTGTTACTGCTAGGGCTCCGACCATCGATAGAAAAAGAAGTAGACTCGCTAGAATAATAGTCACCTTGTACTCGGTATAAAGAATACCGCCGAGTGCACGAAGTTGATCCGTACGATAGATTAGTTTAGATCAATCCCTATGCTGATTTGCCTCACTAAAATGCGCAAATTCTGAACTAGACAGAGACCTAAAACCACTTAGGTCAAAAAACTGTGAACTGATGAAAAAAAGAATTTGAAGAATAAGGCAAACTAGAATTAGATGACGAAAAGCAAATAGATCCCCTAGTCGAGTCGCTACGTTCACCCTTTTAAGCTCGAGCCTCCTAATAATAAATAGAAAAAGCACCACAATGGCACCCACATATACAATAAGAAAAAGCCTAGCGTAATATTCCCTTTGTAGACAAAAAAGAAGAATCGTACCTAGGAAGAAAACCCTAATTAGAAGAAGGATGGAGTGAATAGGATTTGCCGTTCCAATAACAAGAAGACATGTTCCGCACCTAAAAGAACCTAGAATAGAATAAAATAGTGACATTTAAATGAATGATACAGGAAAAGAAGGACTTGAACCCTCAACTGACGGTTTTGAAGACCGGTATTCTACCATTGAACTATTTCCCTACTTAAGATAGCAGAAGCCAGAATCGAACTGACAACAAGGGGGAATGAACCCCTTGAGTTACCATTACTCTATTCTACTTATTTCCTTAAAAAAATTAAAATTATTTAATAACAACATATTGTTTCATTAGTACCTATCAGCTTTAAGTTTTTCAACTTGTACACATTAGGCCTATTTAATGTGAGAGTCTTTCACATTCAAAAAGAAAATTTATCTTAGGATCAATTTCTCGCTTAAGATGCCTTCAGCGATTCTTTCGATGAAACGTAGCTATGTGGCGCTGCTTTTGAGAAAACAACCACGACACCAGCGGTTTCCCCTTCCCGGTCCTCTCGTACTAGGGTTAGCTTCCTTCAATTTTCTGACGCTTGTGGTAGATAGGGACCGAACTGTCTCACGACGTTCTAAACCCAGCTCGCGTACCGCTTTAATGGGCGAACAGCCCAACCCTTGGAACCTTTTTCAGCTCCAGGATGCGATGAGCCGACATCGAGGTGCCAAACGATCCCGTCGATAAGGACTCTCAAGGATCATC
>Ga0136644_10003224_pt1 | contig 12223 bp, 16 predicted proteins | sample C_130820_EF_Meta_FD_94780 | JGI IMG/M metagenome (GOLD analysis project Ga0136644, IMG submission 94780) | Freshwater microbial communities from Lake Croche, Canada to study carbon cycling - C_130820_EF_MetaG (v2) (version 2) | ecosystem: Environmental > Aquatic > Freshwater > Lake | place... | reverse complement strand
TGCTGGTGATCAAAGAAGACAAAGAAAAACTCTAAGAAAAAGGAAATAAGTATAGAAACGAATAGTTAGAAATCCCGATATATTTTTCCTTCTGGAGATATATCATCCTTTCATACATTATATGAAAGTATGATATGACTTATAAAGATTATGTGCGCCGAACTTTGCGTGTTGGGCTGCGGGGTTTTCCAAAAATAATATAAGTAATAGTAAATATGCCAAGGTCAAATAATAAACCACTTGTAAATAAGGCAGCTCTTAGTAATTCAGTTCTACAAAATAGACTGTCCAGTAATGAACGCCCCAGTTTGTTTAGCAGTGTAAAACAGGGATTTGGATTTGGTATAGGAAGCTCAATTGCTCATAATATCTTTGATAGTAAAGAAGCAAAGCCTATGCCTCCTTTGCGTCCTGTAATAGATAAAACAACAGAATTTAAGCAATGTATGGAAAAAACATATAATAACTATGAAGAATGTGCGCCTATTTTGAAATAATTTAGACTGTATTATCATATTTTTTTATACAATTATCCAACATTGGTTTAGCAGAATTATTAATAATTTTAGCACGCTTTTCTTTGGGAAATGATTGTATATAGTCCCACCAATGTAATCCCGATTGAAAATTTCCTTTTCTCATAAATGGAACCTTTCTGAGAAGTTTCATTGCAGCTTTTCGCGTTTTTTTCCTGAGAATTTGTTTGCCCATTTTAAGTTGGGTTTTACAAATTTTCCGAGAGTTATATGGCATGTTCTTCTATTATAAGACTATAATAAAGTGTCATTTCTAAAACTCACTGTGGATACGCTCAAATAAATCTTTCCATCCATCAACATCGTCGGGACTTGTTATATTTTTCATAACAATGAAAAATAAAAGAAGGTATATCATATCTATTTACCATAATGAGATTCTTCATCAATAGAAAGCTCTTTCCAAAAAACATCTTGAATTTCCTTTACTCCACCAACATATCTACCAATCCATATACCACAATGACCCAATTCATTGTGATACTTGTTCTTTATCCAACAGCATGGAAATGTCTCAAGTAATTTCTCAAAATATTGATGAATAGGAAAATTTCTATATTCGTAGGAAAATATAATATATCTATCTGATCTATGAAGGATTTCAGCATTCGTTCCAAAAAACCGTTCCGATATCTCTAAGATTTCTTTCTCAAATGTTGCCGTTATTGTCGGCTCAGAACAATCTGTGATTCTTCCTCTCAAACGTTCAATCTTTTGTATGATTGATTCGGGACCACAAATATATAATGTCTGTCTTCCATCAACACCCATTATATATTTTAAGAATAATACTTATTTAGACTGATGAGTCTAACTTTATTTTCTGAGAAGAGGATCTGAGAAATCTGCAGTACCCGCTTTGGCTGCTTGAGAAGGTGTTAAAAGCATCGTTGGGGAATTAAAATGGGCTGCGCCACCATATTGCTTTCTGGACTTTCTGGACTTTCTGGACTTTCTGGACTTCCTGGCCTTCTTGCAGTTTACACCCTTCTTAGCCTTCTTGGCCTTATTAGCCTTTTTGCCCTTCTTGGCAGTGACATTCTTCCTTCTACCACCTGATTGAGCAGCCAGAGCACTAGCATCACGCAAAGAAGCATCTAATCCACCCACACGAGCAAATGACCGGAGTTCTTCAGGTAACATCTCACCAAGGGAAGTTACGGGAGCACCTTGAAGCTGCATCGCCCCCCCACTTTGGGTTCTTCTGGTACTTCTTCTAAAGGAAGCAAGTTCTCCACCTTTCAATGCGTTGGCACCACCCTTCTGAAAAGAAGCATATTCTCTTCCTTGTGCTAAATTACCACCCCGTTGTTTCCTACTTTTACGAAGTGCTGGCATTTCTATTAATATACGCGTATAAAAAATATACCTTCTATAATTAGAACAAAATGTCCGAACCCAGCTGGATGCAAAAATTTTCCAATGAAAACATCTGCAATTTCTTTTATTTTTGGTTTGTCGTGTATGCCATTATATTCGGCCTAGCAGTTTTTGTCTCGATCGGAACACTCTTATCTCTAAAGAAACTTGGACCATATGGAATTATCTTAAGTCTACAATCTGTGATTGGAGCTCTGATTGCTGGTGCGTTCATGATGTTCCATTACATGGTTTGCAATCGTGCTCTTTTAACACCCGCCGCCGGCCCAGAACAGAAAAAGGAAGTTCCTATGTATTAAAAACTCCTACCGGCTTTTATCGTTTGGCATTCTAGATTCTATTTCAGACTTTACTGAATCCATTTCACTCAAAGTCTCTTTCAGACACATATTCAATGCCATTAAATCACCTTCTTTCAATTTCGCAACAACTTCCTCATCTTTTAAAAGTTTCATATAATGATCGTATGACTGTGTAAGAAGGGTATTCAATTGATGTAATTCATCCATTGAATAGCTTGATAAAGGAGCAGCTAGGTCTTCGTCGTTTGCTGTTTCGTTGTTTGATGTAGATTCCATTCTATTTGCATGTAGACGCCAAATATAGTCTTATTCCGCACAATTACTCGTCATTGCGAAGAGAACTGGCCTGGATACGGCGTTTCTGGATCTTGCCGCTCACAAGATAAATAGAATTCTCAGTCATTACGATATAATCATCAGCCACCTTATAAACTTTCTGGATTAAACTAGTAAATTCCTCGGGAGATTTCACAAGCATTTTCTCCTTTGATTCAGAATCTTCGCCCATAAATGCCTTTCCAGAATGTGTATCGGCATAATAATCTAGCTGAATAGGCTTATCTTGCGCCATAGCAAGTTTGGCTGCCTGTAAAAGAACAGTGGGATTCGGAAGCAAATCTTTTTCCTGTGGAGGAGCAACAAGGGCCGTTGAAGTTGGAGGAGCTGACATTTCTGTCGGGTGTTTTGCCAAGCTTTTCACGAAAAAATACGCATCCATTTTTATATTAGAGGTAGGCTCATATGGCACAAGAGACAAGAAGCATAAGAAGGCTAAGACTTCTTCTTCTCAGGAAACGGTTTGATGATATCACGACAATGCTTCATAAACACATTATTAATAAACACATATGCTTTCTCTATCTGTTCAAATCGTCTAGCTCCTGTGATAATAATAGACCCTGTGTGAAAGGGGCTAATTGTGATCTCCTTACATTGACCAAGAGTACGTCCATCGCCATTTCCAATACACATATCTTCACATGCACATATACCCTCAATAGCATTTGCCGGAGCAGATTCATTGTAGAAATATTTTGTATCACAGCCTTGATAAATCGTCGACTCAAAACTACTGAATAAATTATACTCGTTCACAAGAATTTCGTGAAGTTTCTCACGATTGATATTTCCATTCACTTGATAATCACTGTTAATCAATTGAATATTATATCTACACAAGTCCGCCTTACCATCTAACACAGATTCTGAGAAAGACGATAATTCTCCTACTAACCATGTAAGAGTCTCTTGAGCAAATGTGTCAGAGGGAATTCCTGTCATTTGAATACCCCCATTCTTAAACAACTTGATATTTACCTCCTTAAATTGTTGAATTCCATCATACGTTGTATAGAATCTGCGAACAACGAGGGTTGATTGATTGAAGAAGATATTTTTAGACTTCTTCTGCTTTGTCAATTCATCGCGAATACAAGTCCCAATAACAATCTTTTCTTGTGCTTTTGCCCGTTGCTTCGCTTTCTGTTCCTCTTGCGGCGTAGAATTCGGTTTTAAAAGAAGAATTGGCTTATATTCCAGTTTTAGAAATCCTTCCAACGGCCATGTTAGTGGAATCGCTTTCTCGTGAAATACTTCCATCAGTTTCAAAAGATTAATTGATGTTCCAAGATGTGCCGTAACTACCATGGTTGATATACGGAGTTTGCCTATCTTAAGATTTGTTGGTTCCATTTGGACTTGTATTTTTCCTTGGACCCCTTTATCAATTTTTAGATTCTAGGTTTCTAGAAACACAACATTCTGGCAGACCATAATTTATAGAGTAATTCTGTCAGCTGTTCCGTATCAACATATGATTGTGTTTCAGAAGCAGTTATGGCTGACCAAAGAGATAGTTCACGAGTTTCTAAAGGTTTCAGCGATTGATTAAATAATAAGAACCATGATATACGTTCGCGAATATGTGCTCCAGATTCTGTAATAAGTTCGTATAATTCTTTCTTGCCAGAAATATGAAGAATTCTGAAAAGAAATCGCGTTATGCTTTGTGTTTGTGTGGGACATTGTTTAAAAAAACGGATATCGCCACGTCTATAAAGACTATCTAGACGAGGAATTTCCATGTGTAAAATATGATTTAGACGATCTGAGGATGTTGGTGTAAAAGGGACAATAAAGAATTTATTCAATATCTGGGGATTTATATGAGAAATACTATTACATATGAAAATGATAATGACATCTTTTGTGGAACGGTGTAAAAGAGAACGTAGAGCACATTGAGCTTGGTCTGTGAGAGTTTCCGCTTCATCAAAGATAATGACTTTTGGCGGTGTTTGTCCGTTTCCGAAAAAAAGACTTTGCATACGACTTTCCACGAAAGGATATATTTTCTGACGAATAACCTCTAAACTTCGCTCATCACTGCTATTTAAAAATAAAAGACTGGCGAATTTATTAACAACATGTCCGTGTAATGCAACGGCAAAACTCTGTGCTGCCGTGGTTTTTCCAGACCCAGGTGGTCCAAGAAATAACATATGTGTTCTTGATTCTGGATATGTTATCATTGTTTTGAGAATATCTGGCAATTGATTCTGTGTTAATATGATAGATGCCATTTGTTTATATCCTTAGAATCTGTTTAGATGTCTAAAGAATTAACGGTGGAAAGAATCTAGAATGGCTGATATAGAAAAGAAAGCGAGAAAGCCGCGGCAGAAGAAGGATGAGTCTAAACCAAATAAAAAGGAGAAAAAACCTATACAAGTCGTTGCAATTATAACACCTGATGGAATTGAAGGAAGTTTCACACCTGAGCCACGTCGTCCATTAATAGTACATTTTCCATTTAATAGCACAGAAGTTGAATTTAATGACAAAGGGTTTCAATATGATCCCAGTCCTCCACCCCCTGTTCAACCGTATGATAGAGACCCTAATTATTTCCAAGTAAATACCGATGAATCTTCTGATAAGGATCAGATTGGTGTTGAATTGGATGGATGGAAAATGAGTTTAGAGGAGCAGATAAAAAAGCAACCTTCGGTCTTAGAATCGTTTGGGATTTTATCTGGAGCTTCTGCTGCTGCTCCTGCTCCTGCTCCTGCTCCTGCTCCTTCTCCTCCTACCGCTCCCACAAAATCCGAAGAGCCTAAGAATTATTTACAAGCCGTTCCTCAAAAGATTAAACTACTTCAATGTTATTCTGTAAAATCTGGAGAACATTTTATACCACCTTCAACGACAAACGTCCAATGTTTCTGGTGTTCTCATGCTTTTGATGAAAGTCCCTATTTCCTACCCGTAAAAGAAGAAAATAACGTATTTCATGTATATGGTAATTATTGTAGCCCCCAGTGTGGCTTAGCGTATTTATTACATGAACACTTAGATTCTCATGTTCGTTGGGAAAGAATGTCTCTTTTACACCGCATGTATAAATCGAGCAGCAGAATATATCCAGCACCTCCTCGCGAATCTTTGAGTATTTATGGTGGTATATATTCAGTGGAAGAGTTTCGTAACTTAATTGCAGAAAATCGCGTTCGTGTAGATATTCAGATACCTCCAATGGTAAGTATTCTTGGAACACTTGATACAAAACCCATTGATTTCTATGATTCTTCTTTACAGAATACCTTTACACAAGGATTTTCCATGGATAGATTCAAAGCATGGAGTGAGCAAGGTGGAGCATTGAGATTAAAGAGGTCAAAGCCATTGAAAGATCGTGAAAGTACTTTGGATGCTTGTATTCAGATTAATATAAAAAGGGGATAGTGTGCTAAAAATTGATTATTTATGTGGGACTTTTGAAAAGTCCCGCATAATGTCAATTCATTTGAGTTTATCTGATGTTCCAACGCATGTAGTTCTTTGGCAGGAGAAGGAGAAGCTTACACAGCTGGTTGAGAGTCTCGTTCAACGTATCGGCACTCTTGAGGCCAGTGTAAATTCACTCTTGACTAAGACAAAGAAGGATACACCGCTATTATCTGGAATTGATACACGGCGAGGAGTTCCCCCGTTGAATATCGTTCAAGAGGCAGATCCACGCAATTTGCTAAAAGAGCTTATTGAGACGGCACCACTGCCTGGACTGCCTACAGTGTCTGCATTGCCTGGAAATATCTATGAGGTGACAAATGGAGATTCAAATATAAAGGTAGTTCAAGTGTCCGATACTAAGAATACTATGGCAACACCTTTGCTATATACAAGTATGTTAGATAATTCTGAAAGGTGTTATGTGGAAGCTAAGAATGAGGAAAGAACACGGCGTAAGCGTGATATGTTTGGGTCTCAAGCCAGTTCAACGGTAGCTACTGAAACAACCCAAAATTCTGAAGATGAGGAGATAGAGATAGAGGAAGAGCAAGAGCAAGAGCAAGAGCAAGCAGATGCAGAGGAGGAAGAGCAACAGGAAGTGGAAGCGGAAGTTGAAGTGGATGCAGAAGCAGAAGAGGATGCACAGGAAGAGGAAGCAGAACAAGAGGAATTGACCGAGTTTGAGTTTAAGGGTGTTACATATTGGAGGGATTCCGAGAATCAAGTATATAAGGTCGACGATGACGGCGATTTAGATGATACACCCTTTGGTCTATGGAGTTCCGAGAAGAATAAGATTTTAAAGTTTCAGACTGTATAAATATAGTTAATAAATAGAATGTGCTGGCCTGCAAATATATCTGGTGCTTTTTTCTTAGCACTCTTAATTTTTGATGTAATACAAAAAGAATATTCAAATTTACCATATCACAGTGTTCTCGGAATTATTATAACAGGAATGTTATGGGTATTATGTTTTATAGTTGGAGCAAATATTACTGGAGCTGTCTTAATTATTCCATGTATTTTTATAGCGGGATATTTTTTCACATTATGGTTTATAAATGAAAGTCTAAAACAACAAGGATGTTGTATGAAATGTGGCGAAGACCAAACACCAACAGAACCAAAAGGAACTGCATATCTCGTAAAAAAAGATGAATCTGCTTCAAAAACAGCGACAGCAACACCAACTGCAAAACCAACACCAACACCAACACCAACACCAACACCAACACCAACACCAACACGAAGCCCAACACCAGTAACAGACTTTATAAAAAAATTACTGGGAATGAGTACACCATCTGGAACCTGCGTTGATTCAAAATTAACAGCAACTGCATTAACGGCCTAAGAATATACAAATATCTAAAAATAGATGATTATATTTTTTCTAAGACTAGTAAATTTCTTAACAAATACATACGAGACTTTATATTCAAAGGGACAAAGAGTATATTCATCGCTTCTCGACAAAGAGACAAGCATATGGGTATTTACACATAGAAATGCATGTCCATGGCGAACAACCACGATTCCAACAAATATCTTATATTTTCATCCAGAAAAGAAGTCTTTCTGTGTTAAAACAAGAAGACCCACAACAAAGAAAAGAATGGACGATCTCGTCACAGCAGAAATCTTCGATTCAAACAATATCTTAGTAGCCGATGTAAGTGAATTTTTTCAGTCTATTTCATTAGAATCGACACCATCCTTATATGAAATTGTACTCCTATCTTTTCTACGCAATAATATCCTTTTAACACAACACGAATTAGAGACATATACTCTACGTGTAATGACAATCGATATAGATACACTTGATATTTCTCTGAATTCTACAAAAGCAAAAGAAGATTTTGTAAGTTGGGAATAGGTTTAAAAGTTGAAAACAATAGTTTGGTATAAATGGGTCCCATGGCCCATAGTTTAGACGATTCTTTACCCTCTGGTAGGTGGATATTATATTTCCACCCAGCAAAGGAAAATCGGTGGCATATCGACACCTTTAAGAAGATACTCACTGTGACTACTCTAAGAGATTTAGCTCACATGTTCAGAGCTGTCCAATCAAACGACTGGATACGAGGAAAATTCTTCTTTACTCCAGAATCAATACCACCTTTGATGGAAAATTCCAAAAATATTCGTGGCGGCTCTTACAGTATTCGTGTTGATAGGTCATTTGCCGACAGCATAATGAAGACTTATATTATTGCCGCGGTTATGAAGAAAATAACAGTAAACTCCGAAGATGAGATTTCATGTGTTCGCATAACACCTCGGCGTGATTTCAATATTCTACAAATATGGAATCGCGATTGTCAAAAGTTTTGCAATCCAAATGGATTGGTAGTATTAGACTCAAGAATTTCTCACGATGAAGTAAAATATGTTCCACATGTTGAAAAGAAAATATAACGTCTCCTTCTATTCATCATTCATCTTTCTAATCAATGTTATAATTGGCCTAACATATCAAACAATGTATTCACACATATATGCCCTCCTTTTTTTCATTTTATTCACAACATCGATATTATTTCGCACATTTGAATATCCTTTTTTATTGTATGCTGATAAGCTCGCTATATACAGCGTGGTAGCATATGGAGCATATATGTTTTTTACAAAGACATTCCTCACACACACATATTTCACGATAATTCTCACATTTCTTACAACCATCGTTTTATATCATTACGGTCATCTAACAAATCAGTTTTGTTTCAGTGAAGACAAAGACCTTGGTGAATTATACCACGCCTTTATGCATTGTGTATCATCGTTAGGTCATTTACTTATTATGACAGTGTAGTAAAAGAACTTTTGTGAAATCAATGAGAACGAGTAAAAATATGGTAACGAGAACGATAAAAAATATGGTATAATTCAAATCACTCGTACATGTACTAAGAAAAAGCGTATGCGTTGGATTTGACATAGTATATTTCATCACATATTCTTTATATCTGAGAAAATATCTAAAAGCCTTCACGATTTCAAACAGGCAGTTAAAAAAATGAATAGTTATTGACTGGACCTACAAGTATGGATTGTGTATCATCGTTAGGTCATTTACTTATTATGACCGTGTAGTAAAAGAACTGTTGTGAAATCAATGAGAACGAGTAAAAATAGGGTATAATTCAAATCACTCGTATATGTACTAAGAAAAAGCTTATGCGTTGGATTCGGCATAGTATATTTCATCACACATTCTTTATATGTGAGGAAATATCGAATCAAAATAGTTTTACAGAAGTTTAACGCCCATCCTTATGTTTAATAGGAGCAAGAACAAGTTTAATTTCGCCCAAATTTGCAACTGTATATTTAAGAATGAGAGGGTAATCATTCTTCAAATACATTTCAATAGAAGGACATAAACTAGTGCATTTTGTAAATAAAACAAGATGCTTGAGTTGAAAGATTCCTTGAACAACTTCAGAAGCACTTCCAGTTTTTTGGACTTTCATAGAATTATTATTTTCAGACATAATCGTCTCCTGTTCGGCAAAATCACCCTCGCATTTAAACATTAAATCAGGACCCGAGGAAGTTATCTCTACGTCCAATTTTTCTCCAAGAGCATTCATATCACGACACACTTTCTGTAGTTCAAGAGAAGGCATGTGAATAATATTTGAAAAGTTCAAATTGGGTATCTGAATATCATCAAGACTTGTGTCAAAGAGTTTCAGGAAGTAATTTGTTACAGTGGATTTATCGGCATTTTCCATACGAATTCCTAACTTATTAGGATTTGACGCAGGTAAATATAAAGTCAGTGAATCATTATTTCCCATTGTCTTGATTAACTTGAAAAAATAAATCATATTTACGCCGAGAATATGCTTGGAAGGACAATAATAATTCTCAAAGCGGTCATTATATAAACGCAGATACACAAGAACCGTGTGTGTCTCGTCTACCGACATTACCTTAATCCCACTTGCGTCAAACTCTAAATTTGCTTCGGTAAGAATTTCTTTCAATGCTTCAATGAGCGTACGAAAAGATCCAGCTTGAACAGTTCGGATCTCAAAAAGATTTCCATTTGCATTAGGCTTGGCACTCATCTAATGGCCGGAGGTGTTACATCTTTAAGCAAATACCGCGTAAAAATTGGAATTTTATTTTTTTCTTTTGTTTTCTTTTACTTTTCTTGTTTTTCTTGTGGAGGATGGATTCGTATACATATATATAAGTTGTCTCACAAGCATAGGAAGAAGTATTGTAGCACTTGATATACCACCATAGACAGAAGGATAAAATCCACCGCTTTGAGCTTTGTATTTGCTTTGTCTCTTCGTTTTATTTTGTTTCCTAAGTTTCACCATTTAATAGTAGTATACATTAATTCTCACTTCTAAAAAAGTTGATTTCACAAGCCTCCCCCCTTACCTAGTCCCAACAACGAATATGGACGCATCTGGTGTAAATTACAAGAAGCTTTCTCATCGTGAACATATTCTGGAACTTCCTGATACGTACATCGGGTCTATTGAAACGCACGAGGAGTGGCGATGGATTTTGGATTCTTCTGGAAGAATGAGCCACAAGAAGGTGAATCTCAATCCAGGATTTTATAAGCTCTTTGATGAACTTGTTGTAAATGCGCGTGATGCCAGGATTCGCAGCATTTCTAGCGCAAATCCTATCAAGCATATCTCAATCTGTGTAAAAGAGGTCGGTGATGGGCTTGTTATTAGTGTTGAGAATGACGGGGATGGCATACCTGTCGCCCAACACCCTGAGCATAAGGTGTGGGTTCCAGAGCTCATTTTCGGCCATCTTCTGACGAGCGGAAATTACGATAAGGGCGAGGAGAAGATTGTTGGAGGTAAGAATGGCTATGGTGCCAAGTTAGTGAATGTGTTTTCTCACGAGTTCAAGGTGGAGGTGCGTCACACGGCATCCGCTCAGAAATACGTTCAAGTGTGGAAAGATCATATGTCTAAGTGTGAGAAGCCGTCAATCCGTGCCGATAAGGGGAAGGGATTTGTCAAGGTGACGTATACTCCTGACCTGGGGCGATTCGTCGGCTTCGTCAAGGAGGATATGATAACTGTTCTTAAGACGCGAACCTATGAGTTGGCGGCGGTGTGTGGAAAGGAGGTAAAGGTTTCATGGAACGGTGAGACTATTGCGTCCAACACCTTTGAGAAGTTCGTGCGTTTGTTCTTGGCCGAAGGAAGTTCTGCAGTGACGTATGAGATGTGCGGACCTCGTTGGGAAGTTGCGGCAGTTCTCACGCGAAATCTATATTCAGATGACGATAGTGGTGGGACAGATGAGGGGGCTCGTGCTGTTTCATTTGTAAATGGGATTAATACAAAGAAGGGTGGAAAGCATGTTGATACGGTGGTACGCCAAGTGCTGGGTGATTTCTGCGAACTCGCCGCCAAAAAGAAAGTGCCCGTGAAACCTGGCCAAATTCGTGATTCCGTGGTATTCTTTGTAAATGCCACAATTGTCAATCCTTCCTTCGATTCACAGACAAAAGAGTCACTCACAACACCATCCGCAAAATTCGGAAGTGCTTTCAAGTCTGAGAAAATGGTGGATGGTCTCATGAAGATTGGCCTTCTTGAAGAAGCCCAGGCCGCCATGGACGCCAAGTCGGCCAAGGAGGCGAAGAAAACGGATGGGACGAAGCGTAAGACTTTGCGCGGATTTCCCAAGTTGGAAGATGCTTTATGGGCGGGAACTACCAAATCCGTCGAGTGTACTCTCATTTTAACTGAGGGAGATTCAGCTGCAACTTCTGCAATTTGTGGTCTAAATGTCGTAGGTCGTGAGAAATTTGGTGTATTTCCTCTTCGTGGTAAGCTTCTCAATGTAAAGGACATCAGCCAAGAGAAGTTCAATAAGAATGAGGAACTCACTGCAATCAAAGCGATTTTAGGACTTCGTCAAGGTCAGAAGTATAAAGATAGGAAGGATCTTCGGTATGGTCGTGTAATGGTGATGGCCGACCAGGACCATGACGGTAGTCACATCAAGGGACTTCTCATGAATCTCTTTCACACAGAATGGCCAGATTTGATGAGAATGGGATTTCTCTGTTCTCTAGCGACGCCCCTTCTAAAAGCGAGTCGTCGTGGTGAGACAATTTCCTTCTATTCCCAAGGTGAATTGGACCGTTGGAGAGCAGCTTTGGATACAGCAGGTCAAAACGCGAGTTCTTGGACGTTGAAGTAT
>Ga0136644_10003222_pt1 | contig 12226 bp, 11 predicted proteins | sample C_130820_EF_Meta_FD_94780 | JGI IMG/M metagenome (GOLD analysis project Ga0136644, IMG submission 94780) | Freshwater microbial communities from Lake Croche, Canada to study carbon cycling - C_130820_EF_MetaG (v2) (version 2) | ecosystem: Environmental > Aquatic > Freshwater > Lake | place... | reverse complement strand
GCGGCGGGAGGTCGCCGCCATGCCCGAATTGACCAACTCGACCCGTGAGGCCGCCCGCCGCATCGGTGTCAGCGACACCGCCATCCACAAAGCCGAGCGCGCGGGCCGCATTGCCCGCGAGCCGGACGGCCAATGGGCCATCGAAAAGACGCGCCATCGGCTGACCGAGACCGCCGATCCCACCCGCTCGCCTCACGGCGGCTGTTGCCCTTGATAAACGCAAAGCTGCGAACCGCTGCGTAGATTTCCACAGCAAACATCCCCGGCTGCCCCTAAAGCGAGCAGCCTATCAGTGGACGGGTTTTGCACCGCCCTCGTCAGCACAACGCCGACGATCCTCTGGCCTGCTTTGTCACCGCCCTGCACATTGAAGATCTCCAGCCGCCCGAACCCTGCCAATGCCTCCTCCAGCGCGGCGATGCAGACCCTCTGTGGCCTGGCGCTTCCATTCACCGACCATCGTCTGGTGGATGCCGTGCTTCGCCGCCAGCTGCGCCGCTGTCAGCTCGCCACGCAGCGCTTCCAGCGCTACCTTTGCCTTGAATTCCGCCGAATATCTCGTCCGCTTGCCCGCCATGATGGGCTGTCCTTCTCTCGCTCAGACCGAGCTTAACCGCCTGTCCGATGATCGGGGACCACCTCAGTTTTCCTGGTTGCGGGCGGCGCGGGCGACCCTGGCGGCAGCCGGCCGGAGCTAGCGGATGCGCGGAGGCCTGCTCCCTTGAGGCGGGGCCGTGGTTGGGAAGCGCCGATGCGGAGGGGTGCGGCCGGCGTTCAGGCGATCGCCTCGGCCACGGCCTGGCCGGCCTCCGGGCGGAAGGCCAGCGTCACCGCGGTGCCGGGTTCGGGCCAGGTCTCGCGATGCGGCAATTCCAGGGTGAGCGGCGCGCCCTCCACCCGCAATTCCACCTGCATCGCGTGGCCGTGGTAGCGCAGGGCCAGGATTGTGGCGGGCAGCGTGGCCTCGCCATCGCCGGCCTCGCGCAGCGACAGCGCCTCGGGCCGCAGCAGGAGGCCGTGCGGGCCGGGGGCATGCGGGGCTGAGCAGGGCAGGGCGGTGCCGGCGCGGGTGACGAAGACGCCGCCCTGGAGCGCCCCCTCCAGCCAGAGCGATCGACCCAGGAATTCCGCCACGAAACGGCAAGTGGGGCGCTCATAGACCATGCGCGGCGTGTCGAGCTGCAGCACGCGGCCCTGGGACATGATGGCGATGCGATCGGCCAGCGCCAGCGCCTCCTCCTGGTCATGCGTCACGATCAGGGTGGTGGTGCCGATGCGGGTCAGGATGTCGCGCAATTCCGTCTGCAGGGTGCCGCGCAGGCGGGCGTCGAGGTTGGACAGCGGCTCGTCGAGCAGCAGCAGGCGCGGAGCGATGGCCAGCGCCCGTGCCAGGGCCACGCGCTGCTGCTGGCCGCCGGAGAGCTGGGCGGGGCGACGTTTTTCGAGGCCGGTGAGGCGCACGAGGTCCAGCATCTCGCCCACCCGCGCGGCGCGGGCGGCGGCGGGTTGGCCGCGGCGGCGCAGGCCATAGCCCACATTGTCGGCGACGGTCATGTGCGGGAAGAGCGCATAATCCTGGAACACCAGGCCGATGTCGCGGGCATGCGGGGCCAGGCGCATGAGGTCCTGCCCGGCGAGCTGGATGCTGCCCGAATCCGCCGTCTCGAAGCCGGCGATGATGCGCAGCGTGGTGGTCTTGCCGCAGCCCGAGGGGCCGAGCAGCGCCACCACCTCCGACGGCCCGGCATCGAGGCTGGCGGCATCCAGCGCCAGGGCGCCGCCGAAGCGGCGGGTGAGGTTCTGCACCGTCAGTGTCATCCGCGTGCCGCCACATCGCCGGCCAGCCGCTCGATCCCCAGCGTGCGATCGAGCACCAGCAGCAGCAGCAGCGTGGCGCCCAGAAACACGGTGGAGACGGCGGCGACCGTCAGGTTGAGATTGGCCCGCATCTCGGCGACGAGCGCGATCGGCAGGGTCTGGGTGAAGGCGTCGGAGAGGAAGAGGCTGACCGCCACCTCATCGAAGGAGAGCACGAAGGCCATGGCGGCACCGGCCACGATGCCGCTGCGCGCGGCGGGCACGGCGACATCCCACAGCGCCCGGGCCTCGGTGGCGCCGAGCGACATGGCGGCTTCGAGATGGCTGCGGCGCAACCCGACCAGGCTGGCCAGCACGGCGCGGAGCGTGAAGGGCAGGGTGATGATGGTGTGGCCCATCACCAGCCGGGTGAAGGGGTCGAACAGCCCGAGCCGCGCGGTGAAGACCAGCAGCGAGAAGCCGACCACCACGGTGGGGACGAATTTGGGCGAGAGGAACAGCGCCTCCAGCGCACGGGCGCCGCGCAGCCGCGGGTCGGCGAGCGCCAGGGCCGCGGCGGTGCCGATGGCGGTGGCGAGTGCTGCCGCCACCACGGCCAGCTGCAGGCTGATCCAGAACCCGTCCATATAGGCGGGGTTGTCGAGGAAGGCGCGGTACCAGCGCAGCGAATAGGCCGGCGGCGGGAAGGGGCCGAGAAAACTGCGGGCATCGAAGGAGAGGATGCAGGCGACGAGGAGCGGCAGCATGAGGAACAGCACGGCCGCCAGCACCAGGCCCCGCACCAGCAGCCTGGCCGCGATGTCGAGCGCCCTCACTTCGGAAACACCCGCTGCGCGAGCGCGGTGAGGCCGTAGACGACGAGAAAGGAGAGCACCAGCATCACCACGCCGATGGCGGCACCGGAGGGATAATTCCCGATATCGGCGAAGCGCGTGTACATCAGCGAGGTGGTGAAGACGACCACGCCGCGCCCGAGCAGCAGGGGGGCGATGAAGTTGCTGATGCACATGGCGAGCGCCACCAGAAACCCCGAAACCAGCCCGGGTGCTGCCAGCGGCAGCACCACCGAGACGATGGCATCGGTGCGGGTGGCGCCGAGCGAGGAGGCTGCCTCCTCCAGTCGTGGCGAGAGCGCGCGAAAGGTGCCGACCAGCATCAGCGCCACCACGGGGAGGCAGAAATGCAGCAACCCGATGGCCACCTGCACCTCGGCATAGCGCGGGCTGCGCGGGGCGATGCCGGTCAACGCGCCGAGCGGCGCCAGCGGGCCATTGCTGCCCCAGGTCATTTCTATGGCGTAGAGGCGGGCGATCAGGCTCATCACCAGCATTCCGACGAGCATGGCCAGCAGGCCCTTGCGCACCCAGGCCCGCGGGCTGCGCACGGCGGCATAGGCCAAGGGCGCGGCGCCCAGCACGGCGAGCGTGGCCACGATCAGGCCGAAGCGAAACGTCTCCCAGATGTAGAAGAGATAGGCGGGCTGCAGCAGTTCCAGGTAGTGGAAGAGCGTGAAACCCTCGCCGGTGCGCACGCTGCCGGGGATGAAGGGGCGAAAGCTCTCCAACCCCAGCACCAGCACCGGCCCGCCCATCAGGATGATGAGCGCGAGCAGCGCGGGCACCAGCAGCCAAAGGCGAAGCGCCATCAGGCCCGGCGGATCAGCGGCGTGATCTCGGTTTCCCAGCGCCGCGTCCAGCCATCCACCTGCGTCGCCATATAGGCGTAGTCGGGGATATAGGCGTAGCGCGGCAATTCCTCGGGCGTGTAGAAAATGCCCTCGATGGCCGGCGCCGGCGTGCTGTGGATGTTGGTGGGGCCGGAGCCCAGCGGGATGTTGTAGCGGGTGTTGATCGGCGCCGTCGCGAAATGGTTGGCGAAGCGCTTGGCCGCGGCGATGCGGGCGGGGTTGTCGCCCTTCATCACGGCGAAACCCTCGTTGAACAGAAAACCCTTGTTGTCGTTCAGGCGGGTCAGCAGGCGGCAGGGGAAGCGCTCGCGCACGGCCTGCCAGCCGCCGGTGTTCCAGAAGGCCACCGAGAGGTCGCCCGCGCTCATGGCATTGATCATCTCGGAATTGTTGGCGACCACGCGGCCGATCTGCCCGCGCTCCGCCAACTCCTTCATGAAGGCCCAGCCCGGCTCGATGTTGCGCTCGTTGCCCCCGCGCTGCATGGCCAAGCTGACCAGCAGCAGGCCCGAGAGGTTCACGGGCACGGGCACGCAAAGCTTGCCGCGGAAGCGCGGCTCGAGCAGCTGCTCGATGCTTTCGATGGGCGTGCCGGAGACGAGGTCGGTGCGGTAGCCCCAGAAGGCGCCGGCGGTGGAGAGCGGCACGGTCATCTTCTGGCCCGCCGCGTTCTTCTTGAAGAAGATGTCGGGGATGTCGCGGAGCGCGGGCATCTCGGCCTCGCTCACCGGCTCCATCCAGCCCGCCTCCATCATGGCGTCGAAGACCGGGTCCCAGGCGGCGATGAGGTTCTGCTGGATGCGCGGGAAGAGCGGGCGCAGGCGGCCCACCACGGCCATGGCGCCGCCGGCATGCAGCTCCCACTGGATGCGGTCGCCGGTGGCGCGCATCCACTCCTCGCCGATCGGGCGGCAGACCTCGATCCATTGCGCGCCCCACATCACCACCAGCAGCTGTTCGCCGCGGGGTTGGGCGAAGAGCGGACCGGAGGCGCCGGTTGCCGCCATGGCGGCGAGCAATGCGCGCCTGTCGATGCTTGTCATGATGCGTTTCTCCGCGGAATGTCGGCACGGAACATGCATGTCCTGTGCCAATTGGAGGACTAACCATGCGGCCAGAGCTGATCTTGACCGATGCCACGCTGCTGAGCGCCGATGCGCCGCCGATCAAATGCGGCTGGCTGGCCATGGGGGGTGGGCGCATTCTCGACCTCGGCCCGATGGAGAGCCTGCCGGCCAGTGACGCGCCGCGCATGGCCCTGCCGGGACGGGTGCTGACGCCGGGCTTGGTTAACATCCACACCCATGCCGCGCTGAACCTGATGCGTGGCATCGCCATCGATATGGGTTTCGCGCCGGCCTATACCCCGGGCGTGCCGCATGGCCATGAGGTGGGCGCCGAGGAGGCTGAGATCCTTGCCCGCCTCGGGGCACTGGAGGCGCTGCTTGCCGGCTCCACCGTCATGGTCGACAGCTTCGTGCATGGCGATGTCACGGCACCGGCGATGTGCGGCACCGGCCTGCGGGTCTGGGCCTGTGGGCGGCTGCACGACGTGGATTTCTCCCGCGTTCATCTCGCGGATTGGGAATATGTCGATGCGATCGGCGAGCAGCGCATGGCGGAGCTGGCGGCGCTGGTGCGCGATTTTCATGGCAGCCATCAGGGCCGGGCGAATGTGATCGTCATCCCCCATGCCCCGGATACCTGTTCGCCCGGGCTGCTGCGGCGGGCGGGGGAGTTCGCCCGGGGGAACGGGTTGAAACTCTCCACCCATCTCTCGCAGTCCCGGCTGGAAAACGTGCAGATCCAGGGGCGGGATGGCTGTTCGCCCACGGAACTGCTCGAGCGCTGTGGCCTGCTGGACCAGAACCTCATCGCCGCCCATTGCATCCATATGAGCGGCGAGGACATCGCCCGTTTCGGCGCGGCCGGCGCCACGGTCGCGCATGTGCCCAAGGGCAATGCCACCGGCGGTGCCGTCGCCAATACCCCCGCGCTGCGCGCCGCGGGGGCCAATATCGCCATCGGCACCGACAATCTGACTCAAGACATGGCCGAGCAGATGCGCTGGGCGCTCGCCAATGCCCGCACCCATCTCGGCCGCGTGGCCGATGAATGGCAGCCCGAGGATGCGCTGGCCATGGCCACCACCCATGGCGCGCGCGCGCTGGGCATGGGCGAGACCATGGGGCGCCTCGCGCCGGGCTTTCTGGCCGATATCGTCGCCTGGGATTTTCGCCGCCCCCATCTCGCGCCGCTGCTCGACCCGCTGGGGACACTAGTGCATGACGCCAATGGGCGCGATGTCGAGCATGTTTGGGTGCAGGGGCGGCAGGTGGTCGCGGGCGGCCGCGCCACGCTGGTGGATGAGGCCCGTGTGATCGCCGAGGCACAGGCGGTGGCGGAGGAGCTCTGGGCACGGGCGGCGGCGCATGGCTGACAGATACAGATATGGGCAGATCGGTGGCGGCATGCCTAGGATTGCGGCATGACCGCGATCGCCCCCCTTCGACTGCCCATGGCGGCACCCGATGACCTGGCAGGCTTTGTCGCGCTGCTGGACAGCGGCGCGATCGCCGCGGGGGATATCGTCTCGCTGTGGTGCAAGACCCGCGGCAACGGGCTGCTGAATGATTTCACCAAGCCATGGGTCGATCTGCTGCTGCGGCTGGAGCTGGCACGGCGGCTCGGCTGTTCCGAGGCCGAGGTGGCGGAGCGGGTGCCCATTCTGGTGTCAGGCGGGGCGGAGGGTGCAGTGTCGCCGCATCTCGTGGTCTGGCATCGCGGCAGGGCCGCGGGGCATGGGCTGCTGGCCGCCGTCGAACGCGCTGAAGTGCCGCCGGAGGAACAGGGCGAACCGGGCCAGGCGGCGGTCACCGCTGCCATGGTGAAGTCCGCCATGGCCGGACTCGGTGTGGGGCCGGAGGCGGTGGGCCTCGTGCTGGTCCGCGCCCCCACCCAGCAGGGCCGCGACCCCGCGACCCGCGCGCAGGCCGCGCTCGGAGTCGCGCGGGCGCTGGGCGGGGAGCAGGCCTTTGCCGACCGTGCCTTCGTCGTGGCGCGGCATGACGGGCCGGCGCAGCAGGTGTTTGTCCTCGCCAATGGCCCGGGCGGCGATCCGGGTTTCGCGGTCGCGCATGGGCTGCTGAGCGAACCGCTGGATGCGCCGGGGGCGGCGGCGGTGCTGGGCCGCCTGGGGCTGGTCGCGGCGCCGCAGTTGGCCGACCCCGCCCGCGTGGTGGCGGCCATCAGCAAGGGCGACGCGCCGCTGGGGCACATGCTGCGCGGATTGCCGCATGCCATGCGGCTGGACAATGACGTGCCGATGCACCGTCACGCCCGCGCCGCCTATGGCGCCATGCTCGGTGCCGTCATCGGCCATGGCGCGGTGCTGGTCTCGGGCGGCGCCGAGGCGCAGGGGCCGCCGGATGGCGGCTTCGTCAGCATCATTGCCAGCACCGAGGAGAACCGCCCATGACCATTCCCGCCATCGACCTCTCCCCCATCCGCGGGACCGACAAGGCGGCGATTGCCGAATTGGGCGCCGAGGTGGATGCGGCCTGCCGGCAGATCGGCTTTCTGGTGGTGAAGGGGCATGGCGTGGACCCTGGCCTGATCGCCGAGGTGCGCCGCCTGGGGATGGAGTTCTTCGACCTGCCGGAGGAGGAGAAGCTGGCGCTGCGCCCGCCGGCGGGGACTTTTCTGCGCGGCTATACGCCGCCCGAGACCAACACGCTCTCGCGCTCGCGCGGCGTCGAAACCCCGCCCGATTTCCGCTCCATGCTGTCGATGGGAAGGCCGGAGGTGACGGGCGCGGAATACCCGCAATTCCCCGAGGCCAGGCCCTTCTACCGGCCGAATTTCTGGCCCGACTGCCCGGCGGGTATGCGCCCGGTCTATGAGGCCTATTTCCGCGAGATGGAGCGGCTGGCGCGCGAGATCATGGCCGCTTTCGCCGCGGCACTGTCGCTTCCGATCACCTATTTTGACGACAAGATCGACAACCACTTCGCCGCCTTCCACGCCCTGCATTACGGCGCGCAGGCCGAGGCGCCGAAACCCGGCCAGCTGCGCGCCGGCGCGCATAGCGATTTCGGCAGCCTGACCATCCTCATGCCGCCGGCCGAGGGCGGGATGGGGCTGGAGGTGGAGCAGCCCGATGGCAGCTTCGCCCCGGTCGACCCCGCGCCCGGCGCCTATGTCATCAATATAGGCGACCTCATGCAGCAATGGACCAATGGCCGCTGGGTCAGTACCGTGCACCGCGTGGTGAACCCGGCCGATGAGGGCTGGCGCGCGCGCCGGATGTCGCTGGGCTTCTTCTGCCACCCCAATTACGACGCGGTGGTGGAGGCGCTGCCCGGCACCGTGGCGCCGGGCGAGGCGCCCCAGCACCCGCCCATCCTGGCGGGCGAGTACATGAACCGGAAGATCAGCGCGGTGCGGCGCCAGACGGCGTGACGGCTGCGGCGGGAATGGATGTGCCGGGGCCCTCGCCGATGATCAGCAGCACCGCCGGCTCGTCCTTCGCGCCGTCGTAATGGATGCCGCGGCCGAAATGGGTGACGAAGCTGCCCGCTGGCATCGGCACCGTGGCATTCGGGTCGAAAGTGGTTCCGCTGCCCATCCACCAAGTGCCTGAGAGCACCGTGATGAAGCGGTCATTGGGGTGGGAATGCGGCCGCGACATGTGGCCGGGCAGCCAGCGCACCATCACGACATAGAGGCCGGGGCCGGACGGGTCGCCCACCAGCACCGCCTGCTGGTTGCCATTGGCAGTCACTGGGCCCCAGGGGATCTGGTCCGGCAGGCGAAAGGCGATGGCGGCGGGGTCGAGGGTCTGTGCAGCCGTTGGCAGGGCCAAGAGCAGTGCCAGAAATGCGCGCTTGAGCATGGGTTGTCCTCCTGAGGACTGGGGGGTGTCACTCGACCACGATGTTGCCGGCGCGCGCCACGCGACCCCAGTTCTCGCGCTCGACGCGCATGAAGTCCTGTGCCTGGGCGGGCATGCTCTGGCGCGGCACGGCGATCGGGACCCCACCCCCGCTGAAATTCTACAATGGTATGCCAGAGCTTATGCAGAATTCGTAGGGGGGGCCTACTTCGATGCTTATTCACAGATTTGACGCCGATTACCCCGCTATGCCAAAGCACCGGGGTGGTGACAGGCTGATTTTGCGCGAATTCCAACCATCAATGCCCTTGTTTTGGGCATTTGCGGAAGGCACAGCCCCTGCCATGGCCCGGATCAGGGATGCTTCTTCCCGCCGCCCGGTTAAAGTGTAGCGGCGGTCACGATGGGGAATTCGCGATGCTGGCTACTCAAACGCCGCTGCTCCGCCAATTCTGGTATCCGCTGATGCCACTCTCCATGCTCCAGGACGGGCCAAAGCCGTTTCGCGTGCTCGGCGAGGATCTGGTGTTGTGGATCGATGGCGAGGGCCAGCCTGCCGTGATGACCGATCGCTGCTGCCACCGCACCGCCAAACTCTCCAAGGGGTTCTACACCGAAGGCCGGCTCGCCTGTGGCTATCATGGTTGGGAATATGACCGCGCGGGGCTAGTCGTGCGGGTGCCGCAGCGCCCGCCCGAGCGGCAATCGGGCGGCCGCATGGGCACGCCCAGTTACCGCGCCGTGGCGCGCTACGGCTATATCTGGGCTGCGCTTGAGGAACCGCTATTCCCCTTCCCAGAATTCGAGGAGGAGGTGGAGGGATTCCGTCGCATCGACGAATTCTACGAGGTGTGGAACTGCGCTGGCCTGCGACTGATGGAAAACAGTTTTGACAACGCGCATTTCAGCTTCGTCCACCGCGCCTCCTTCGGCGATCAGGGCCACCCGGAGCCGGCTAAACTCAGCATCGAGGAATACCCGGACGGCTTCCTGATGATCACTGAGGTTCCCGTCCGTAACCCCGAGGTGCAGAAAAAGGCGCTCGGCATGGAGAGCGACACCACCACCCGTTTCATGCGCGGGCGCTGGTACATGCCCTTCCTGCGCAAGTTGCGCATCCGCTACCCCAATGGCATCAGCCACAGCATCATCACCGCCGCCACGCCGATCGACGACGCCACCAGCCAGATCGTGCAATTCGTCTATCGCTCGGACAGCGAGGAACAGGCCGCGGCGGCCGATATCATCGCCTTCGACCGCATGGTTACCAATGAGGATCGCGACATCCTCGAAAGCTGCGACTGCGATGTGCCGCTGGAGCAGGAAGGCCTCGAATACAACATGCCATCCGACCGCCCAGGCGTGCTGATGCGCCGCATGCTGGCCGCCGCCATCGCGGCGCAGACGAAGGCGGCAGCGTGAGCCACCTCTCCCTTTCCCACCTGTCCAAATCCTATGGCGGGCCGGCCGCAGTGGATGATGTCTCGCTGGAGGTGGAGCGCGGCGAATGCATCGCCCTGCTCGGCCCCTCCGGCTGCGGCAAAACCACGACGCTGCGCCTCGTGGCCGGCTTCATCACCCCCGATGCCGGCGGGATTTCGTTGCAGGGCCGGCGCATCGAGCGCGAGCCGCCCTATCGCCGGCAGATCGGCATGGTGTTCCAGAATTACGCGCTGTTCCCACATATGACTGCCGCCGGCAATGTCGCCTTCGGTCTGGAAATGCGCCATGTGCCTGCCCCCGAACGCCGCACCCGCGTCGCCGAGGCGCTGGACATGGTGGGCCTGGCCGATTTCGCCCAGCGCTACCCGGCGCAGCTTTCCGGTGGACAGCAGCAGCGCGTGGCGCTGGCCCGCGCCCTGGTCACCCGGCCCTCGCTGCTATTGCTCGATGAACCGCTTTCAAACCTTGATGCCGGGCTGCGGGTTGAAATGCGGCAGGAGATCGGTCGGCTGCGCAAAGCCTTGGGCATCACCACCCTCTTCGTCACCCATGACCAGGAGGAGGCGCTGGCCCTGGCCGACCGGATCGCGGTGATGCAGCAGGGCCGCATCGTCGAATGCGCCGCACCGCAGGCGCTGAGCGAGCACCCGCATCACATCTTCACCGCCAGCTTCCTGGGTGCGCGCACCGTGCTGCCGGGCCGGGTGGAGAATGGTGCCTTCGCCGCGGGCGATATTCGTGTGGCGCTGCCGCCCAATGCCTACGCCCGCCCCAGCCACGCCGTGCTGCGCGCCGCCCGCCTGACGCTGCATGGCGGCATGGCAGACGCGCCGTTCAGCACCCCGGGCGTGGTGGCCGAAGCCGCCTGGCTGGGCGATGCGGTGCATTACGAGATCGAGATTGCCGCCCCCGGCCCGGCACCAGGGCCGCGCGTGCGCGTGCTGCGCCCCACCACCGAACCTGCCTTGGCCCCCGGAACCCGCGTGCTGCTGCAAGGCGGCCATGATGCCATCACCTGGATTGGAGAGACCTGATGTTCACCCGCCGCCGCGCCCTCCTCGCCGCCCCTGCTCTCTTCGCCTCCAACGCCATCGCCCAGATCAGGCGCGGCGATGAACTGACCGTCGGGGTCTGGGGCGGCGCGCAGGAGCGCATCCTGCGTGAATTCGTCTCCGGCCCGCTGGAGGCGCAGCATGGGGTGAAGATCAATTACGTGCTCGGCGGCACAACGGAGCGCCGTGCGCGGGCCTATGCCGAACGCGGCCGCCCCAGCTTCGACCTCCTCTACCTCAACATCTTCGAAAGCCGGCAGGCGGTGCGCGATGGCGTGACCCAGGCGGCCAATACCAATCTGCCCAATGCGCAATATCTCTATCCCGTGGCCAAGCTTGGCGGCTATGGCGTGGCCTTCAACCCGGTCACCATCGTCTATGACCGCCGCTTGGTGGCGCAGCCCATGACCTCCTGGCGGGATTTTTGGCGCGAGGATCTGCGCGGCAAGGTGATCTGGCCGACCTATCCCGGCGCCCAGGGCACCGCGGCCCTGCTGATGGCAGCCAAGATCTTCGGCGGCAGCGAGAACAATATCAACCCTGGCTTTGAGGCCATCGCCCGGCTGCGCCCCTTCCCCGCCATCCAGGCCAGCCAGGACCAGCTCTTTGGCATGTTCGACCAGCAGGTGGGCGCGGCCAGCATTGAATTCGGCAGCTTCACCCGATCCTATGCCGAGGCGCGCAACCCCAATATCGTCATCGCCGACCCGGTGGAGGGCCAGGCGGTGGCCACCAATGTGGCCTGCATCACCGTGGGCACCCGGCAGCAGGCGCTGGCCGAGGCCTTTGTGAACCTGCATCTCAGCCCCGCCTGCCAGCGCGCCTATGCCGAGCGGATTTATTACAGCCCCACGGTCAGCAATGTGGAATTTCCGGCCGATCTGGCTGCGAAGCTGGTGCTGGGTGAGGCGTCGGTGAGCAAGCTGGTGGATTTTGATTGGGATGTGGTGATCCGGAACCAGCCGCGTTGGTCCAGCCGGTTTACCCGTGAGATTGCTGGGTAGTTGTTTGGGGGAATGAATTCCCCCAAGCCCCCTTCTGTTATTTCTGATTTATTGGCGCCATCCCTGAAGTAGCGCCAATATATAGAAATAAAAGAATGGGGGTTTGGGGGAAATTCATTTCCTCCATGCTTATAAGATGAAGCAAACCTCCCCGCTCCTAACCGGCCCATATCTATTATGGCTGCTAGCCGCCTTCGCAGCCCCCCTGGGCGTGGTGGCGCTGCTCTCGGTGCAAGAGAGCAGCGAAATCTTCGCGCCCCTCTCCTTCACCCCCAGCGCCGCGCAATACGCCGAAATCCTGGGCGACCGCTTCTATCTGCGCAGCTTC